>Ga0105045_10000366_pt1 | contig 31605 bp, 31 predicted proteins | sample MAT02_FD_78089 | JGI IMG/M metagenome (GOLD analysis project Ga0105045, IMG submission 78089) | Freshwater microbial communities from Lake Fryxell liftoff mats and glacier meltwater in Antarctica - MAT-02 (megahit assembly) | ecosystem: Environmental > Aquatic > Freshwater > Ice > Liftoff... | reverse complement strand
GGCGATGCGATCCGCCTGGCTGGCGGGCTGCTGCCCAACGCGCATGTCGATCAGGCGCTGATCCGTCGTCAACGCGCCGAAGCCCAAGATGTTGCCGTTGGTGCCGGTGTAGTGGTGCAATCACTCAACGAATTAATCGGCCCGGTAACGTTAAGTACCCCGCTTGAGGCCCTGGATAAACTGGTCGTCCCAGCTTTCGCGCCACTGGCCACGTCCGACTTAGTGGTGACCGTGAATGGCGCCGTCAATCAGCCCGGCCCGCAATCGTTTACCCCGGGTATGACCGTGCGGCAGGCCTTATTGCTGGCCGGCGGCTTGCGCGCAGACGCCCAAGTGGAATCAGCGGATTTGGTGCGCATCGAACTCGAAGCCAGCGGTGCGCGCAGTGTGCGCCGCACCAGTCTGGACCTGCGCGCTATTCTCAGCGGCAAGGAATTGTCAGTATTGCAGCCCCGCGACGAAGTCGTGGTGCGCATTCGCAACGATCAGCGCCTCAGTATCATCTTGCGAGGTGCCGTGCACAATTCCGGCAGCTTTACCGTCGCCCAGGGCGCCACCGTCGCCGAAGTCATCGCCCTGGCTGGCGGCGTGACCGACGAAGCTTTTGTAGAAGGCATTCGCCTTTTCCGCACCTCGGAAATTGCCGCCGCTGAGGAATATATCGAACGCCTGAAACAGCAGTTACAGGCTGCGGTTAGCATAAACCAGCGCGCCTTGGTTGGAGCTGGGGGTGGGAACCCCAGCGATGTTGCCGCTTTGCAGATCACCATCGCCCAGCAGGAAGCAGAAATTGCCCGTCTTGCCCGCGCCCGCGCCACCGGCCGCCTGTTAGGCGTTGACTTCCCCGGCCTGCTCAGCGGTCGTTCCGAAGCGAATATTAGCGTGCACGATCAGGACATCATCGATGTGCCCGTACGCCCAGGAACCTTGCGTATTTATGGCGAAGTCATGAATGCCGGCAGCCTGCAATTCGATGCCGACCTGACCGTGCCCGTTCTAATCGCCCGCAGTGGTGGCTTTACCCAGCAGGCAGACCGTCGCCGCATTTTCGTCGTCCGCGCTGACGGCGCCGTCGTCGCCACCGCCGCCGGCAGGGGGCTGGCCTGGAGCAGCGCCAAACGCGGCTGGATCACCACCCGCATCGACACCATTCCCCTCCAAGAGGGCGACACCGTCATCGTCCCACCGGATCTCACCTTCAAGCCCAGCAAAATGGCCATCGCTAAGGACCTGACCCAGATCCTGTTCCAGATCGCCGTCGCCGCTGCCACCGTGGTAGCCATCGCGCCGTAATCTGAGGCAAGCGACGGATCGCCTCCGGGATCATCCCCGGGATCGCCGAGTTGCACTCGCTTCCCCTTTATTACGATGCAAGTATGGATTCCACCGACCTTTTGGCTCGAATCACCATCCGTCCGGGACAATGCGGCGGTCGCCCCTGTATTCGGGGGATGCGGATCCGGGTAGGAGATATCTTAGATCTGTTGGCGGCCGGTTTGGCCTCGGCTGAGATCCTTGATGAGCTTCCCGATCTTGAACGCGAAGATATTACCGCCGCTCTGATTTATGCCCGTCGCCTCAGTGATCATCCGATTCTGGCAGCGTAATCAGAAATGCACGGGTGTTGGTTAGATGCGCAGCTGCCACCGGCGCTCGCACCTTGGTTAGAATCGCAACTCGGCACTCGCGTTCAGGCTATACGAGAATTGGGCTTACGCGATGCCAGCGATGAACAAATTTTTGGATTGGCTCGCGCTTCTTCGGAAGTGATAATCACGAAAGATGTTGACTTTTGCTGATGATGGAACGGCAGGGCTCTCCGCCAAGAGTAATCTGGCTCCGCTGTGGTAATACAACGAATAAGGCGCTCAGAGAACTGTTCACTCGTCATGCATCAGAGCTCCAGTCATGGTTTCAGGGAGAAGAACCGCTCCTTGAAATTCGCTGAGATCGCCCCAAACGCAGCCAAGTTACCCTCGGCAGTGCGACTCCTCAGCTGGGAAGGGAGAATCGACTACCCCGCCATTCTCGCCGCCATTGCTCACTGAATAGACGCGATGCGAGAGGGCCAACGGTCCGCCCCATAGTAGCCCAGGGCAACGCCCTGGGTAATCAGCGCGAATAGCTGAGCCCTGAAGGGGCGGCCCATTCGGCTTTGCCATTTCTATCGCTAAATCGATTCTGGCTGCATGATTGGCAACGGACGCCGGCTGATTTCGACTGGAATTACCGATATCCTGCGCCCCATTCAACACAGAATAATACCATGGTCCGCCTGACCAATACCCCCGCCGAACATCTCTTCTGGGAGTATTCTCCCGCGCAGCGGGAAAGCTTGACTGCAGAAACCGTCTATGCCCGCGTGATGGAACGAGGCACGGCCGACGATTACCGTTGGCTGGTGCGCACCCAGTCCGCGGATGACCTTCGGGCCTGGTTCGTGCACCACGCCGCGCGTCACTGCTCGGCCAGAACGCTGGCCCTGTGGGCCATCCTTCTCGAATGTGAAAGGCCGGTCAGTCACCAGATTCCGTGGGGTGGCAATGACTGATGACCTTACTTGGCACCGTGAAGTTCTGTCCGCGCCGCAGTGGCAGGCCTTTGCTTTTTGTCGAGATAACTTTCATCCTCTCGATGGATTTTTGGCTGGCGGAACAGCACTGGCGTTGCGCTATGGCCACCGTCGATCCCGTGATCTTGACTGGTTTACCACCTCAGAATTCCAAGCCGTTGAGGTGGCGGGCCGATTGGCGCATAGCGCAGATGCGCATATCATTCGGGCTGAGGCCGGAACCATCCACGCGAAAATCGCTGGCATAGCAGTTAGATTCAGGCGGTTCCACTACCAACCCGGCGTATGTGATCATCTCGATGGTGCTGCGATTGCCTCGATCAGGACCTCTGCTGCGATGAAATACCTCGCGCTGGTGAACCGCGGCTATAAACGGGATTTTATCGATTTGTCCACGCTATTTGCTGCGGGATTTTCCTTGGCCACCATTATCGATTGGGCTACCAAGGATATACCTGGGCTCACTGCTGCTTCGATTTTGAGAGCCTGTTCGTGGCGCGAAGAGGCGGAAAAGCAAGATCATCCCGAAGGGATTGACGATGTGCGCTGGGAAAGGTCCGTGCAGGATGTCGATGAAGCATTACGAAAGTATATCCAAAATTAATGCTTTTCGTGCCCGCAGAAATGCGTAGTCGGTTCATTCACACATCGGCTACAGTCCCAAGCCCGTCAATCCCACCAAAACGAAATGATGTGTGTACCGCGATCATACGATCGCCCTCTGGGATCGCCGAGTTGCCCTCGGCAGTGCGACCCCGCAGCCGAGTACAACTCGGCGCTCCCAGGAAACCGCACCGTGCAAGCGCAACCCATCTACCGAAATGACGCCCACCCTGGGATCGCCGAGTTGCCCTCGGCTGAATCTCACCCGAGCCGAGTCCAACGCAGTGGCACCCCATTTCATGTTGGGATAAGACAAAGATGAAGGTCAGCATAACGGTGGTGACATATAACCATGGGCAATGGCTGGCCGAATGTCTTGAGTCGTTGATCAGACAAGAGACGGATTTTCCGTTTGAGATACTCATCGGCGATGATGCTTCCACCGATGGCGTAACTCCTGGAATCGCTAAAAGTTTCCATGCGCTCTATCCGCAACAGATTCGCCTGTTCCTGCGTTCTGCCAATATTGGCGCCGACGCGAATGCATTCGACCTCATCCGGCAGGCGAAGGGTGAATATGTCGCGCATATGGATGGGGACGATGTCGCATTTCCAAAAAAATTGCAGACGCAAGCCGATTTCCTTGATGCGCAAATGGACTGTGTATGCGTTGGGCATCGGATGGTGATGATGACCGCTGACGGCAACCATTTGCGCCAGGTGCCACGTATATTGGCCCATGCGCGCCCGATAACCCTGTCGACTCGCGATCTGATCTTGTCGGCATCACCATTTCCCAATAGTTCAATCATGTTTCGAAAAGAGATCCATCGGGATCCCGAACGACAAGATCGACAATTCGTCTCGGATTTCTATTTGCATGTCCAGAGGTCGTTAACTGGCTCAATCGTGAAAATTCCGCAAGTCCTCGGAGCATATCGCCGAGGTGTCGGCCTGGCTTCGAAAATCGCCAATTTGCCGACGTTGTTGCAGAATGCGCTGGCAGCTTGCGATCTCGCTGAAACAACGGACGTCTCAGCGGCAACCGTGGCCGTGGCGCGCAGAAAGCACCGGCTGCATTTCTGTCTTACGGCAGCACGCGCTGGTGATGACGTTTTATTTGCGCGTATGCTGTTCTCTTGGAAGGCCAGTCGGTTTCGCCTAGGCTGGCTGGCAACGCTGTTATACGCATGCAGGCATCAACGCAGCGTGATCCGATTTCTGGCCTGGGGGTATTTTGCGCTCCAGGCAGGTCGTGATCGGCTCTGTGGTCGGCAGTTCATTCTGGGCTAAGGGTATGACAGAGAGAGCGAGCAAGGCTGGCGCCGTGAATCGTCGCGCAGATCCACGGTGGGAAAATGGCGCTGGCAGCAGGGCTATCGGCCCATTTTCCCAACGCAGGAGATGCGTGGCGAGACCAAGCCAGCCGCAGACCCGCTCTCTCCGACATACTCCTAGGAAGCCGTTGCATAAGCGGCCGCTGCGTCGTGGATGTAGCATTTCGCCCTGCTTGAATTGCCATACTGATAACATGACTCGGTTTTTTTGCAGATACGTCGTCGTGCGCGGGCAGAAATCCGAATTTCCGCAGTCGGGCCTCTGGTGAGACGGTTTCGGGCGGATCCTGTTCGTCTTCACCGATTCCAGCTGGGCGCCAAGCTCCACGCTGGAATCGACCAGCTTCATGTCCTGTGCTAAATACTTTCTTGGTAGATCCCAGACCTTCCTATGCCTAACCCTTCATCACCCAAAATCCATAAGCTGGTCGATCCCGAAACTGGCCAGAGCGTCCACTTGGTCTACGCCATCCCGCCTGAATTGCTCAGCGGTGGCGCTGCCGATGATGATGGCATCAGCATCCAGGAAATCGGCCAACGGCTGTGGCGTGGTCGGTTATGGATCATCGCGACCACCGTTATCGGTGCCGTACTCGGTTTGGTCATCGCCCTGAGTAAGCCAAATGTCTACACTGCCGAAGTGGTCGCCCTGCCCCCCCAAGAAAAGTCCGGTGGTGGTCTTGGTCAATTCGCCGGCCTTGCCGCAGTTGCCGGCATCGCCTTGCCCAGCGGTGACAGCACCTCCAAAGATGCCTTGTTAGCCATTCTGAATAGTCGCACTTTGCACGAACGCCTGATCACCCAGTTTGATCTTGCCTCGTATTACAAAACTCCGGATTCCCGCGATCGAACCATAAAGTCTTTTGAAACCAATTGGGCGGTCAAGGCGCCCAAGACCGAAGCCGCGATCACGTTTAGTTATACGCATACCGATCCCCAGGTCGCGGCGGATGTGGCCAATCAGGGTGCGGAATTGCTCAGCGAACTGTTCACGACCATGCAGCAAAGTACTGCTGCCCGGGAACGTACCTTTCTTGAAGAACGCCTGAAACAGGCCGAAGGGGATTGGACCAAGGCGGCGGACATCCTCGCCAATTTCATGCGCGAGCATAACGCAGTGCAGATTGAAGCGCAGACCGAGGCCACGGTCGCCGCCCTGGGAACTCTGCAAGGGCAGTTGATCGCGCAAAAAATCGAATTGAATGCCCAACGCGCCGTGGCCAGCGGCGAAGATAACCCGCTGCTCCGGCTGTTGGTCGAGCGCATTTCCGGCCTTGAACAAGAGATCACCCGTCTGCAAGGCTCTTCGGCAGAAGGCGCCTTGATTGGCCTGGCCGCTCTGCCTGCGCTCGGCCAAGAATACCTCGGCCTGTTACGCGAGATTAAACGCCAAGAAGGCTTGCAGACCGGCCTGATCACCCAGATCGAAGTCGCCCGTATCTCTGAAGTGCGCCAGGTGCGCGCCTTAACCGTGGTCGATCGGGCCCAGGTGCCCGACCTGAAATCAGGGCCCAAACGCTCCTTGATCTGTATTGCTGCGACCTTGCTGGGCGGCCTGATCGGGGCCTTTTTGGCCTTTGTCTCTCCGCTGATCCGCACCCATTTGCGCCGGTCGGACCCCACTGCACCCGAAAACGACCTGAAAAGGTGAGCTCTCGTGAAGTTCTCCATACTTGCTGCACCTAGTCGCGAGGCGGCACGGTCATGAAAGGCATTATTCTCGCCGGTGGTTCCGGTTCGCGCCTGCACCCGATCACGTTGGGGATCAGCAAGCAATTGCTGCCGGTGTACGACAAGCCGATGATCTATTATCCGTTGGCGGTGCTCATGTTGGCCGGCATTCGCGAGGTGCTGATTATCTCGACCCCGCAGGATCTGCCCGCCTTTCGTCGCCTGCTTGGCGATGGCTCGCAATTCGGCCTGACGCTTACCTACGCCGAACAGCCCGAGCCCAAGGGCTTAGCCCAGGCATTCACCATTGGTCGCGATTTTATTGCCGGCCAACCCTGTTGCCTTATTTTGGGTGATAATCTCTTTTTCGGCAGCGGCCTGACCACCTTGGTCCGGGCTGCCGCCGCCACCACCCAGGGCGGGGTGATCTTTGCCTATCAGGTGCAGGATCCCAGCCAATACGGCGTGGTTGAATTCGACCGTTCCGGCAAGGCGATTTCCCTGGAAGAAAAACCCGCCCAGCCGCGTTCGCAGTTCGCGATTCCCGGACTATACTTTTACGGCCCGGAAGTCTGCGACGAGGCCGCCCGCCTAGCGCCCTCTGCACGCGGCGAATTAGAGATCACCGATCTCAATCGCCAGTTCCTGAATCGCGGCGATCTGCGTGTGCAACTGATGGGCCGGGGTATCGCTTGGCTCGACACTGGTACCCACGCTAGTCTGTTGGAGGCCGCTGAATTTGTCCACGTCGTGCAGAATCGTCAGGGCCTGATGATCTCGTGTCTGGAAGAAATTGCCTGGCGCCAAGGTTGGCTCGATCGGGATCGCCTGTTGGCACATGTGCAGACCATGGGCAAATCGACCTACGCCGATTACCTGCGCCGCATGCTGAATGAGACGTCGCCATGACTCAGGCCGTGACCCCAGAGGTACATACTCCCCGTCGTATCCTGGTCACCGGCGGCGCTGGCTTTATTGGCTGCAATCTGGTGCGCTACCTGCTTGCCACGCATTCCGATGTGCGCGTGGTCGTGCTCGACGCGCTGACCTATGCCGGCAATCCCGCCAATCTCGCTGGACTCAGCGAGGCCTATCCGGACCGCTATCGTTTTGTGCACGGGGACATTGGCGACGGACCCCTCGTCAGCGACCTGCTGACCAGCGAAAATATCGACACCATCCTGCATCTAGCCGCCGAAAGCCATGTCGACCGTTCGATCGATGACCCCTTGGCTTTCGTGCGCACCAATGTCCTGGGCACCGCCACCTTGCTGCATGCTGCGCGCAACGCCTGGAAAGGCCGTCCTGCCTTTTCCACCGGTAATAGCGCGGACAGCGTGCGTTTTCACCATGTCTCGACCGATGAGGTCTACGGCTCATTGGGCGCCACCGGGTTATTCACCGAAACGACCCCGTACGATCCCAGCAGCCCCTACAGCGCCAGTAAAGCCGGCAGTGATCACTTAGTCCGCGCCTGGGCGCGCACCTACGGCCTGCCGGTGACTATTTCCAATTGTTCGAACAATTACGGGCCCTACCATTTCCCGGAAAAATTGATCCCTTTGGTGATCATGAATGCCCTCGCAGGCAAGCCGCTGCCGATCTACGGCCAGGGCCTGAATGTCCGCGATTGGCTCTACGTCGTCGATCACGCCCGTGCCCTGGACCAGATCGTTCGTCACGGCCAGCCCGGACAGACCTATAATGTCGGCGGCCATAATGAATGGACCAACATGGATATTGTGCGCCTGCTGTGCCGCACCTTGGATGCGCAGCGGCCAGACGCCCAGGGTCCTTACGAACGGCTGATCACCTTTGTCGCCGACCGCCCCGGCCACGATCTGCGCTACGCCATCGACGCCGGGCGCATGGCCCGTGAATTGACGTGGCAGCCGCTGGAATCGTTTGAAACGGGTATTGTCAAAACCGTGGCCTGGTATTTAAACAATCAGGCGTGGTTAGAGGAAGTTCGCGGTCAGCGCTATCACGGGCAGCGACTAGGACTGCAGCCCGGATAATGGCCTCCACCGAGTCGGATTCACCGCAGCTACCGGTTCCCGTCGTCGTACCGAATCCCGCGACGCCGCCGATTCCGCCGAACCCTCAGCTGATGCCATCGCAAGCGGCGCGGCCCGGCCCTTCGCTTTTTCGTAACATCGTCGCGGGTTCGGCCAGTTCTATTTATGCTGCCATCATCGCCATTCTCATGGCGCCGGTGTATATCCACTGGCTGGGCAAAGAATCCTATGGCCTGATCGCTTTTGCCACTGTTTTGCAAGGCTGGCTAGCGATGTTGGATCTCGGTCTGACGCAGGCGTTTACTCGCGAGGTCGCCCGCTATCACGGGGGCGCCCTGCCTGCGTCGCAATTACGGCAGTTATTGCGCGTCCTGGCGGTGATAACCAGCGCGACGGCGGTCCTGATCGCGGTTGCCATTGCGTTGGGTTCACCATTTATTGCCAACTCGTGGCTGAAGACGGAAAGTCTCAGTCCAACGGACGCGGCCTGGTGCGTCGCTTGTATGGGCTTGGCCATCGCGGTCCGCTGGCCGCTGGGATTAATGCGCGGTATTCTGACTGGATCAGAAGCTTTCGTTTGGCTAGGTGGGGCGAATATTATTATCGCGAGCCTGCGCGCCTTTGGCGTGTTAGGGGCGTTCGCCCTGGTCGCGGCGACGCCGATTGTTTTTTTCGTCTGGCAGGCTTTGGTATCGGTACTTGAGTTGATTGTTTATGCGCGACGGGCGCGCGCCTTTTTGCCAAAACCAGAAGCCCACATCGCGTGGTCGTGGCAGCCCTTACGCCATATGCTGCGCTTTTCTCTGGGCGTCGCTTTTATGGCGGCGGTGTGGACGGGGGTTACTCAGTTAGACCGACTCATTTTATCGACCCTGCTGCCCTTGGCGGATTACGCAGTCTACGCGATCGCGGTATTGGCGGCCAGCGGCGTGACCTTTGCGGTCGCCCCCATCGCCGCGACCATCCAACCGCGCTTGGCCCGTATCGCCGCTGGGGGGGATATCCAGGACGCCGCGGCTTTCTACCGCCGCAGCTCCCACCTTATCGCCATCGTCGCCGCCCCGCTGGCGGCAGTCATGGCCACCCAGGCCGAGTCGATCCTGTGGGCGTGGACCGGCGACGCCGCTCTGGCCCGTACGGGCGCACCGATTGCAGCCCTGTATGCCATCGGCAATGGGCTGATCGCGATTGGCGCATTTCAATATTATCTGCAATTCGCCTACGGGAATGTGCGCCTAAATATGTGGTTCAATATCATCTATGCCTTGACCATGCTGCCGTTGACCGTCTTCATGGTGTTCCATTGGGGCGCGTACGGCGCGGCGTGGACCTGGATGGGGGTCAATGCGGCCTTGGTTCTTTTCTGGACCCCGGTCGTGCATGCCCGCTTCGCGCCGGGCATCCATCGCCGCTGGCTCATCGCCGACGTCGGCCTGCCTGCCGTGGTCGCGGCAGGCGTCGCAGTTGCCTGTGGATATCTGCCGCATTTTCACAACCGCTTGGCGCTGTTGGCCCAACTCTTGGCGATGGGCGCCGTGGTCGCCCTGGCCACAGCGCTTTCGTCCCGCGTGGTGCGCCAGTATCTGGCGGCCATCCTCGTTCGCTGGCGTCAGCCACGCGCACATTCGCCATAGTGACGTTCGTTCGACGAATTCATGCTGGCGGCACTGCATTCCTATCCACTGTCGGGTGACCAAGCATGACGACGAATAGGGCAATTAAATATATCGTAATAATTGAGTGCTATTTTCAGTATGACTAATCCAGTCACCATTGATCCTGAAATTCTTGGCGGCGAACCTGTTTTTACGGGAACACGAGTGCCGATACGGGCGTTTTTTGACTATATCGATGACGGGATGTGTGTCGCTGAATTCCTGGAAAACTATCAAACTGTGAATCGGGATATGATACACCGCCTCTTAGATATGGCGATGAAAAATATTTGCTCTGCATGATGGTGCCTATGGATGAGCGTTCGGCAGGGCAGGTTAGCGTACGAGTCACTCGCGCATGAGCCCTCCGAAGCAACCGCTAGACCTTCATCCCGCCGACGGTGCCATTCTGTTCTTTGGTACCATGAACGCGATGCCGATGATGTACGCGCTGGAATTGCGCAAACTGGGATTTCAGGTCGTCTATTATGTCGACGCGCCTCGCTCACTGCCGCTGCATCGACCTGAATGTCATTTCCCGTCGATATCCTATCCCTACCCCGACTGGATCGTCGAGATAGCACTCTATCCGCGCATCCTGCCGTCAGTATGCCCACGTCCGACCCTGGCGTATTTTTTATGGTGCGGCAAGAAAGCCTTGCGGGGGCAAAAAATTAAAGCCGTATTCATGGATGGCATCTTTGCCGCCATGGCGCCATTCCTGCCCAAACGGGCGAAAAAAATATTTTTGAGCTACGGCGATGATTTGGGCCTGTGGTGCAATCCCCGCCTTTCAGCCGCAGTCTATACAGCCATGGCAAAAGGCCTGCTCTGGCGGCTGCTGCCCCGCCTGGGGGATCACGCTTAATTCAAAAAGCCATTGGCGCCAACTACCGCGGAGCCACGAAGTGCCACACCTTAATCTGCATTCCGCCCGGGCTGTCACGCCAAGGTGACGTAGTGGCCAGGTTATTGGCCGAACACGGGGTCGCTATCGTGCGACGCTACGATGCCTCGCCGGAAATGGTGGCCGCACTCCATCGCGACAACGTTCCAGCAGACTCGGCGCCCCGCCGCAGTAAACTACGGATCATCAACGCCGCCCGAAATTATTTTGTCAATCGCCATGACTCGCCGACGTTTGAAGGCAAGGGCAATGATATCGTCATTGCGGGCTTCGCGCAGTACCTGACGGTGAATAGCGATGCGGAATTGCACCTGTTTGAAAAAGGCCCCGATGTCCAAGACGCCAAGCAGCTTGCCGCCACTCTCGGTATTCAGTACCGCATCATCTGGCATCCGGAATGTTCCTGTCAGGAACTTCTGCGCCACTATGTGAGCAGCGACATCTGTATCAGGTCGGCACCCATTGGCTGTCTGCAGTCGGGATTTATGCGATGTATGTGCGCAAGCCCCTGATCGCCAATGTCCGGAATCTTGCGCCCATTTTCGGGACCAACATTCCCATCGTTCAAGCCGATGATGCGGCAGGCGTGTGCGCAGCCTTGGTAGAACTTAGCGATGCCAAGCGGCGCCAGGCCTGGGCTGAACGTGCCTGGGCATTTTGTACGCAAAACTTCAATCCCATGCGAGTCATCCGCCAAATGGTCGCACCCGGCGTGATCACTAACTGAGACCGGGAATAGCTTGCGCGCTGGGGTGGGCTCGAGCCGCTCATCCATAGGGCCGCTCTCCCACACGACCGTTCTTCCACAGGGCCAAGGCGGTCCACAATAGATTGCACTATTTGAAACCTTTTGTTGACCTTCCCCTCGTCGTATTGCAGAGGTCCGGTATTCAGTTACTAGAGTCATATGTTGGATCGCATCACGATCATCCCTGGCATGTGTGGTGGCAAGCCGACGATTCGCGGAATACGGATCCGGGTAGCGGACGTTCCCGAAATGCTTACCGGGGGCATGACAGCGACAGAGATTCTGGCCGATTTCCCGTATCTCGAAGCCGAAGACATCAACGCCTGCCTGCATTTTGCTGCGGTTCAGGCCAAGGGAACGTGGCGTCCTATACCTGCTGTGGTGTGACGCAGCCTGTTCATTATTGATGCCCAGTTGCCGCCACTGTTGGTGATCTGGCTGCAACGACGCGGCCTTGAGGCGCAGCATGTGGGTGAATGGACTGGTCGCATTGATACGTCTGACGACGATATCTGGAATCTAGCACGTCACCCGGTTGGATCATTGTCACCAAGGACGAGTAAATATGATTAATAACGTAGTCAACATTGATTTTTGTAAGTGACAACTATAAATATCCATAATGTTTCATGCTCGCCTCATCTCTCATCGTATCAAAGAAGCATTTGCTGCCGTGCCGGCGGTGGTGATCGTCGGGGCGAGGCAAGTGGGCAAGTCGACGTTGCTGCGGCATGACTACCCTGATGCAGCGATGGTGACGTTTGACCCGGTGCAGGATATTGCTGGCGCTCGCCGTGATCCGGATCTGTTTCTAGCAAGCCAGCCGCGTCCCCTGATTTTAGATGAGATTCAGTACGCGCCCGAAGTGGTGGCAGCCCTGAAGCGAGCGATTGATCGCGATAGACGGCCTGGGCAATTTCTGCTGACCGGGTAACAGCAATGGCAGGTGATGGCTCGGCTGACAGAAAGTCTGGCTGGGCGCGCGATTATTTTGCAATTGGAAGGCTTCGCAGCGTCGGAAATTGTTGATCAACCTGAAAGCTGGCTGGCGCGCTGGTTGCAAGATCCCGCGCACGTACCCCAGCAAGCTTTGTCGATGCCGCGTACATTTGCCGAGCAGATTTGGCAGGGTTTTTTGCCCGATGCGCAAACCTTGCCCCTGTCATTGATTCCTGATTATCATCGCAGCTATCAAACCACATATATTGAACGCGATGTCCGGTTATTAGCGAACTTAGCTGACTGGTCCACCTTAGCGCGTTTTGTACGCCTCCTTGCGGCCTTAACTGGCCAAGAGATTAATCGCTCGCAGTTAGGCCGAGAGCTCGGTATTACGCCGCAAACAGCTACGGCGTGGACCAATATGCTGGTGGCAACCTGTCAGTGGTATGAATTGGACCCTGGATGGGCAATGCGATAAAGCGGCTCAGTCAGCGCCCTTGTGGCCATGCTGCTGACAGTGGTCAGGTGTGCCACAGTTTGTCGATTCCAAGTCCGCAAGCATTTATTGATCACCCGTCATTTGGGGCAATTGTGGAATCGGCAGTGGTTGGCGATCTGCGTCGGCAGGCGCAAATCATGCCGACGCGACCAGAATTTCATCATTGGCGCACTCATGCCGGGGCTGAAGTAGATCTGTTGGTATCGTATAATGGGCGTCACCATCCGATTGAAATGAAGGCCAGCAGTCATCCGGGTCGAGAGTCCCTGCGCGGCATTGCCGCGTTTCGCGAGACCTATCCGCAGCATGCGAATGACATGGCGTTGGTGCTGGCGCCAGTCGAGCGGAGTTATCAATTGGAGTCAGGGTGTTGGGTGGTGCCGTGGAATGCGGTGTGAGTGGGAAGTGTCAAGACCACTTTTGTGGGGCAGGATAAACACGGTGGTGTGTCCCCTTTGTCCCCTTTGTCCCCTTTTCCCCTTTGTCCCCTTTGTCCCCTTTGTCTTCCCCTTTGTCTCCCCTTTGTCCCATCGCATATGTGTCGAAGGTCGCCGCCCGATCATCAATCCTTGCGCTTAATGGACCTGCGTCCGTGTCATCGCCGGGAGGGGCGAGCCCCTGCTCGCCCTGCTCCCCCGCCATCCATCAACACTCCTACATCAAAGCGATCACCCTGCCAGCCATGGCCGCTACAATGACCGCCACGGGTGAGTATCATCCCTGCTGCCAAAAATCGTTTGGCCTTCCTCGTCTCAATAGCGCAGCTCCTAGCGATAAACGCAGTACTCGCCCTGGCGACCGCAGCCTCTCGTCCCGCACCATGCGTCAGCACGTCCGCGCGGTACGCATCCCCAAGCTCGTTAAGTTCAAAAAATAGCACCATCCCTTCATGTCTGAACCAGCTCCATCTGTGTCCCCGCCGATTTACGTCACCCAGCCGGACATGCCGCCGCTGGCGGACTTTGTGCCCTTGTTGCAAGAGATCTGGAATAACAAGATCCTGACCAATGGCGGGCCCTTGCATCAGCGCTTAGAGCAAGCCCTGGCGGAGCATCTCGGCGTGCCGCACATTAGCCTGTTCACCAACGGCACGATTGCCCTGCTGACCGCGCTGCAGGCCCTGGGCATTACCGGTGAGGTCATCACCACCCCCTATTCTTTTGTCGCCACCGCGCATTCCCTGTTGTGGAATGGCCTGAAGCCGGTCTTTGTCGACATTGATCCCGACAGCCTGAATCTGGATCCAACGCGGATAGCGGCAGCAATCACCCCGCAGACCACCGCGATCATGCCGGTGCACTGCTACGGGCGCCCCTGCGCCACCGCCCAGATCAAACAGATTGCCGACGCCCATGGCCTAAAGGTCATCTACGATGCCGCACACGCCTTTGGCGTACGCGATGCCGGCGGCAGCATCCTGCGCCATGGCGATTTGTCGGTGCTCAGCTTCCACGCCACCAAGGTGTTCAACACCTTCGAAGGGGGCGCCATCGTCAGCCCGGATGCGCAGACCAAGCGCCGCATCGACCAACTCAAGAATTTCGGCTTCGTCGATGAGGTCACCGTCGTCCAGCCCGGCATCAATGGCAAGATGAACGAAATGCAGGCGGCCTTTGGCCTGTTGCAAATACCGCGAATACAGGGCTTGATTGAGCAGCGCCAGCTAATCGATGCCCACTATCGCCAGGCTTTGGCAGGGGTGCGTGGCATCCGCTGCCACCGTCTTCCCGCAGACGCCACCGCGAATTATTCGTACTTCCCCATTCTGGTCGAACCCGAGTACGGCTGCAGCCGGGATGCGCTGTACCAAAAGCTCAAAGACCAGGGCATCCATGCGCGACGCTACTTTTACCCGTTGATCAGTGATTTCCCCATGTATCAGGGCCTGCCGTCGTCGGATAGCGATAATCTGCCGCAGGCGCAACGGGCTGCGAGGCAGGTGATATGTTTGCCGATTTATCCGCAACTCGAAATGCGCTGCGTCGATGCGGTTGTCGACATTATTCGGAAGTATTCCGGCAAGGACGAGCATGGAAAATAAGGATTCTCTACGACCTATCGTCATTGTTGGATCTTCTGGTCACGCCAAGGTCATCATTGACATGGTGAACCTGCAAGGTGGCTGCCATATTGTTGGACTATTAGATCGATTCCGAGAGAAAGGCACAGAGGCCTTAGGATACCCAATTCTGGGCAAGGAAGAGGATCTTGCGGAACTCATTGCTCGGGAAGAAGTCGAAGGGATCATCATCGCCATCGGTGATAACTTCGTCCGCAAAACGGTCGCCGAACAAATCAAGGCATCGCACCCAAGTATACGATTTCCCCATGTGGTTCACCCCAGGGCAACCGTTGCCGATGGAGTCATGATTGGTGAAGGAAGTGTGGTCATGGCTGGCGCAGTCGTGAATCCAGGTGCTGCTGTAGGTAATTTCTGCATTGTGAACACCAATGCTTCGCTCGATCACGATTCCATTCTGGAGGATTACGCAAGCTTGGCCCCAGGGGTCAATGTCGGTGGAGGGTGCAGGATTGGACGGGCTTCAGCCATAGGGATCGGCGCGGCAGTGATCCATGGAATTACTATTGGCGATGATTCTATTATAGGAGCCGGAGCTGTCGTGCTTACATCGATACCACCCCGGGTAGTTGCATACGGATCGCCGGCAAAAGAAGTCCGGGCTCGAATTGCTGGGGGGGAATATTTATAATGTGTCTTTTGGAATATGAGCGGGACCGGATACGTGATCTCGGCAAACCTTAAATCTAGTCCCAGAGGGGGTAAAATAGAATATAGCGAGACCGTTGATGTAATAATAGTTACTGAACTCCGATAATAAAATCCAGGCCAGAAAGGGACGGAACAAAAATTTTTTCCGCTGCAGCCACTCCCGCAATTTCTGCGTTACTCCCTCTTTCCCAACCAATGCCTAATCTCAAAATCCACAAGCTCATTGACTCCGACACCGGCCAAGCGGTGCATTTGGTCTACGCCATCCCGCCCGGATTCCTGAACGGCATTACGCCGGAAGGAGACAGCATCGGCCTGCACGACTTGATCGCGCGCATGTGGCGTGGCCGGCTGTGGATCATCGGCGGTAGCGTGCTCGGCGCTCTGCTGGGGTGGGTGATCGCGCTCAGCAAGCCGGACTTCTATACCTCCAAGGTGGTGGCTCTGCCCCCGCCGGAGAAGGGCCCCGACGCCAATCTCGCCCAGTCCGCCGGCATGGCCGCCATGGCCGGCATTGCCTTGCCCAAAAGTGAGGGGACTTCGAAGGACGCCCTTGTTGCCATTCTGAACAGCCGCACCTTGCATGAATGCATCATCGAGCAGTACCAGTTGGCGGGGTACTACAAATCGGTCGACTCCCGCGACCGCACCCTGAAGGCCTTCCGCAAGGACTGGTCGGTCAAAGCCCCCAAGACTTCGGCCACCATCACCTTCGGCTTTACGCACACTGATCCGCAAATCGTCGCCGATGTCGCCAATCGTGGTGCCGAGTTATTGCACGAACTGTTTACCACCATGCAACAAGGCGAGGCCGCACGCGAGCGTATCTTCTTGGAGCAGCGGCTGAATCAGGCTGAAGGGGACTGGCAAAAAGCGGCCGATGCCATGGCCTCCTTTATGCTTGAGCATAAAGCGGTTCAAATCGAAGCGCAGACCGAAGCCACCGTGGCCGCACTCGGCACCCTGCAAGGACAACTCATCGCTCAGCAGATCGAATTGAACGCCCAGCGCGCGGTGAGAAGCGGCGAGGAGAACCCTTTGTTGCGTCTACTCGTGGAGCGCATCCACGGCATGGAAGGAGAAATTGCTCGTCTACAGGGCCCTGGGGCGGGCGGGGCCTTGATAGGCTTGGCGGCCTTGCCGGCGATTGGACAAGAATATTTAGTGTTAATGCGGGAGGGGAAGCAGCAGGAAGCTTTGCTGTCTGGATTGATCGCCCAAGTTGAAATCGCCAACCTTAACGAAGCTCGAGAGATGCGGGCGATTGCCACCATCGATGTAGCTCTAGTGCCTGATATGAAGAGCGGACCTCAAAGGGCATTTCAGTGTGGAGCTTTCACATTATTTGGAGGACTACTGGGTGTATTGGCAGCCGTCTTCAGCCCGGTGTGGCGGCGGATTACTTCTAGTTCCTTTTGATTCTTAAAAATGGAAAAATTAATAATTTATTGTTGTAAAGATTATTAGAAATGACAAAGATACTATTTGGATCGTCATTTATAAGTTTAATTGGAATGGCGGTAGGATTTATTTTGAATGTAATGTTGGCCAGGAATATGGGATCAAACGCATTTGGGTCTTGGTGCCTGGTCTACAGTTTGATCTTGATTTCAGCCCCGATTTGCTGCTTCGGGCTGGATCGTTTACTCCTGACTGAAGCGCCCCGGATTAAGGCATTGAGCGGCGTGCATAGTGAAACATGTTTAATTCGAACATCAGCTATTATAGTCGGCAAGATTTCTTGTGTGATAGGGGCCGTCGCGCTCGCCATCGCAGTGTACCTAGAAGCGCCACTTCAATGGATTATTGCATCAATGTGTGTACCATTGGCCGCCCTCACCACGCTTTCGACCATGGCAGTGCGGGCGCGACAGATGGTATTTCGTTCACAACTGCAGGAGCAACTTCTCCGGCCATTGATGTTGCTTGGGCTGTCTGCGGCATTCATCTTGAGTGGTATAATTAGTGCGGCAGCGATAGCGGTATCGTTGGTTATGGCTTTTGCTGTTAGTCTGTTGGCTAATTGGGGCCCGGCCTTCAAGGGTGCCGTCACGCCTATCGCCACTCAAGTCACTATTCCATGGAAGCGAGCAATCCAGTTGTGGGCTGCGACGGCATTGCTCTTCGCGTCCAGTCGTATCGATCTATTCATCATCGCGTTCTTTCTGGACGCTTCGGAGGTGGCAGGCTTTCATGTTTGCACTAGGATAGCAATAATAACTGGAACAGGGGCCGTTCTATTGAATGTGGTTGTAGGAAGCCACGTCGCCAAGTTGGTGGCGGAGGGGGCGCTTGAGACTGCGCAAGAGATCATGCGCAAATCGGTGCGCATCATTGGAGGTGTGACCACAGTTGGCATGGCTATTATTATATTGAATACAGACGTCATCCTGGGAATATTTGGAAGGCAATATACCTCCTATGGGACGACACTGGGCTTATTGATGTTCGGTCAGTTGGTCAACGTCATGACTGGACCAAACGGCATGATCTTGCAGGTCTATCATCTTGAAAGATATGCATTGGCAAGCAACGCAATTGGCATTATCGTGGGTGTGACAGCCACCATCCTTCTCATTCCATTATGTGGCCTCGTTGGCGCAGGAATTGGTGCATGTCTGGGTACATCCTTGACGCAGTTCCTGTGCTGGAGGCTAACTCTTCGGCAAACTCCGCTTGATCCAAGCATCCTTTCCAAGCCCCGGCCCCTCAAAACATGACTACGCCCCCCAATCCCAACTCAATCTATATTCATAGTGAAGGCCGTAGCTACCTGAATGCTCGAACTGGAGCAGTTTCCGAGCGCGTTCAAGGTTTACGCGCGTCGCTTTTCGAGGATCTTTCTGGTTCTGGCCAAATCATACTTGATTTCGGTTGCGGCACAGGCGGCGTGGTTGCACGGCTACCAGCAGCCAAAAGGATTGGAGTTGAGATCGGAAAGGCATCCGCTGAGGTCGCCCGTAGTGCCGGCATTGAGGTCTACGACAGCCTGTCCGCAGTAAATGACAATTCAGTCGACGTCGTCATCAGTTTTCACGCTTTGGAGCATGTCGACTCTCCTATTGATATCGTTAAAGAGATTAGACGAGTGCTCAAGACCGGGGGAGTAGCTAGAATAATCGTTCCGGCGGAAAGTGTGTACGATCAAATACACCAAGCGTGGCGCGAGAATCCCGATATGCATCTCCATACATGGACGCCGCTGAATATCGGCAATTTGGCGCATCGCGTTGGTGGAACTCACATCGTCACCAAGGTCGAGCCGATGCCGACCCGATCTAGGCTTGTCAGTATTCTGCGTTTTATTCCACCGGCACAGAGGGTAGCGCGTTACATGCTCCAGCGGCATCGCAACAGTATGAATGTCATATTGGAATTTAGTAAGACATAAATCTCTCTCCTTCAGGACATAGCCGGGCCATCTTCCTGGTAATTCAACTCCGCATCTGTCCGGCCATCAAAGTGTATGCTTCCTGCATTATCGAGACAGCGGCCATTTGGATACATATTCACCATAAGAACTTTACGTAACACACATGGCAATCCTCAGTAAACGCACAAAAACATCATTAATAATTGACGCATTGCGACTAAAAACCCGGGCCCTCCGTTTGCTCAAGCCACGCGCTAGGCTATCAGTGAGCAAGCTTCACCTGGGTTGTGGCGCTAGGCTTGTCGGTGGGTGGCATAATGTCGACCTAGTCTCCGGTGACGAAAGAATAGACCTTGGTGCTCGTCTGCCATGGCCGGACCATTCGTTCGATGATGCTGTGGCGCAACAAGTCGTGGAACATCTAGATCTGCGGGACCATTTGCCTAGATTCCTTAAAGAATTGCACAGGGTAATGCGTCCGCAAGGCCGGGTCTGGGTATCCTGTCCCGATATAGAAAAATTGTGCCACGGATATATCCGTGACCGCTGCAAGAGCCTGTATGAGGCGCGACAAAACCGATATCCAGTTTGGTGGGCGGGCTTGCTGCCGACCCAGCACATGCTCAATGAAGGATTTCACCAAGATGGCCAGCATTTAAACCTTTTCGATCATGACCTGCTCTGCCATTTGATACTCAAGGCTGGTTTTTCGACTGCTAGGCCAAGTTCGGAGGATGAGCTGATTGCAATTCACCCAGAATTTCCAAGGCGATACGATCACGAGATCACACTTTACGTGATGGCCGTGGCCTGATAATGCGTCGCCGCAGTTCTAGGCCAGATATCGCCGTCGCATTCACCACTGACCGCGTCGCCGACGGAGGAGTTAGCAGCCTTTGCCAGCTACTGCCTCACCTATCGCGGCACGCTCTCTTGATAACACAAGCGAACTCATCCTGTTTGGTGGCATGGCGCGATCATGGAAGACCTCTCCGGACCATCCCGACACGCGTGCGTGCAGGAAATACTCGTATTGTGGGGCGGCTAGGTAGACTATGGGATCTTCTCCGGTTCAACGCCGCTATTTATCGAATCTGTATCATCATGAAGCCGCGGGTGGTGCACTGCAATGACCCTTTGGCCATCCAGCATGCTTCATTTGGCGCGATAGCAGCAGGCGTATTCGTGGTCGCACATGTGCGAGACACAAAAAGGGATCCATCGCCCAGTGATGTCCGTAGATGGAGACTCTATTTTTCCTTATGTAATCGCATCATTTGCTTGTCAAATGATATGGTTGACCGATGGAGTAAAGCTATTGGTGGGAGGGACCTGCGTGGACGGCGTCTGGCCGACCTTACCTCCGTCAGTTATAGCGTAGTTGATACTTTGCGGTTTGTACCTCTTGATCCTAATAGCAAACTGGCCCTGCGTGCAGATATGGGTCTGCCGCCAGATGCTTACATCATTTTAGCGGTCGGAATCATTTCCGCCAAAAAGGGCTCCCTCGCCCTGGTGCAAGACGTTGCACCGCGGTTGCGTCGAGAAGGTAGCATGCTGGTCTTGGTCGGCGACACACATGCCGATCCAGAAATGACCAGTTTGGTACGAGATTTGGCAGACCGCTCTAAGGGATGGATCGTGTTAGCGGGTGCGCGTCACGACATTGAGCGATGGTATCAAGTTGCTGACGTGTGTGTAAATAATGCTCGCTATGAAGGACTTGCTCGTTGCATGCTGGAAAGTCTTGCCTGCAGTATCCCCGTTGTCTCGACAGATGTCTGCTCGGCAGATGAAATCCTCACTCGCTACAACTGCGGCAAGGTCGTAGTTGATGACGATCCAGCTGCGATGGCTGACGCCATCGAATCTTACCGGTGCGATTCTAGTAGACGGATAGGAGATGGGGCTCGAGGTTCCCAGCTTGTGAGGCGGTTGTGCGATCCTTCCTCGGTAGCACGACGAGCAAACCGAGGCCTGCCAGGATGACTGTAGGCCGACGGTTAGGGCCCTACTTAGCGATTACCGACATCCAACTCTGGGTTGTTGCCTTCGTGACTGGTAGCTTGGGGTGCCTTGGTATATTCTTGGCAATTCAGCGCGGTGCAGTCGAAGTTGGACTGTCCCTAGCGGTATTTGTCATGACATTGCTATTCTCCTTGTTCGCTATTGATTCGCCTAGGCGCGGGTGGATCCATTCTATCGTGGCACTAATTCTCATCTTCATCGTACATGTCGGCATTCGTCCGGTGCTGGGGTACGGGCTTGGTCTTCCTCAGCATGTTGCTGTCCCCTGGGCTTCCTCCGGAGACTTAGACAGAGCCATGGCCCAGCAGCTGCTGCTCCATGCCTGCGCATGCATGAGCATGGTGCTTGGCTACGCCGCCCTAGCACCTGCAGGACGTTTATCCGCTATTTTACCTGACAGGGTGCCTCTCTCGGTATTTGCCTCCGGCATCATCACCGCAATCAGTATAATTGCGTTGCTTATAGCCGGATCGGGCGGACTGCTGAGGTTCATCCAGAATCTGTTCACTTCGTCATCTATCCGTGACTATGGCATGGATACAGGTGTCGCACAGTCGCTCTCTGTGCTGATCTCTATCGGAGTCGTCGCCGGTATGGCGTCGCAATTCCAGCCTAGTCGAATCGTGGCTTTGATCGGCGCTTTGGCCGGAGCCGCGTGCGCATTTTCAATGGCTGGTAGAAGATCCACTGTTATTTTCACGCTTATTGGTATGATTGCCGCACGGTCGATCTTCACGCAGAAGTTGCGCTTACTACCTTTGGCCATGATCGTTATTTTTGGGGTAGTCCTACTCGGCATTGTTGGTGTGGCTCGGGCTTCGTTATACGGCGGCGATGAGATTTCTCTCGAGAACAGCGGTGAGCTGTGGAATTCGAGCACTCTCGAAAGGGTGGTATCCGAGTCCGGCGAGCGAGTGAACGAGGAATCGGCGCAAATAGCCCTACACGCGATCGTTCCGGAACGCATGGATCACTTGTGGGGGGCATCGTACGCTACGATGATGTTTGCGCCAATTCCAAGGGCCTTCTTTCACGATAAGCCTCGCGGAACCGACTACCTCGCCGGTAAACTGCTTTTCGGCGCTGATTGGGGGATTCCCGTTGGATCTGTGGCTGAGGCGTGGTGGAATTTCGGCTTGCTTGGTGTGATTGTGGTTTTCGTGTGTTACGGAATTTTGATCGCATTACTCTGTATCTGGTACGAACGCAATCTCAACGACTGGACCGCAATAGTTCTGATAATTACTGCCGCGATTACACTTCAACCAGCGACCAACGCGGTGATCCCATTTACACAGTTCCTTGTAATGCTGTCTTGTCTACGGCTATTACAGTTACTTTTCTCCAAAATCCACAGATGACCAAAATTATTTTCTTTCTTCCCTCACTGGGCGGAGGCGGCGCCGAGAGCCATGTTGTCCGTCTAGCCAACGGCTTGATCGCAAAAGGCTGCCAAGTCTCTGTCGCTGTAGCTAGGAGTGGCGGATCCTATGAGGACAGGCTTTCGCCTTCGATCGTTATTGAGAGGATGCTTCGGTATAAGATTACTTCATCAACCGTCTCGATCGCATTATCGGTGGTCTCCCTCAGAAGGGTACTCAGGGACGGGGGGTTTGATGTGGTCGTTAGCGCCACGGCTCTGTGCCATGTTGCCGTTGGTATCGCCCTGCGATTATCTGATGCCCGGATGTGCAGGGTCTGCTTAGCTCAGAACAATCCCAGCCACGAAATCCAAGCTTATCCAGCCTTCATTCGTCCATTAATCGCTCGAGCTTACCGAACTGCAGACCTCGTGATAGCTCTCTCCCAGGGTGTCGCTGGTGTTTTGCGGCAGAATGTCAGACCCGAACCGCGCCCAATGTTGGTGATCTCTAATGCGGGCTATGATACAGATCTTCCGCTGAAGCTGAGTCAGCCCGCGCCTTTTGAGCGTCCAAGCCGCTTTCTTATGGTGGCCTGTGGACGTCTCCATCAACAGAAGGCGTACCCTGACATGTTGCGCGCAGTCGCTAGGGTCCGCGATATCCACGGAGTGGACGCAGAACTTTGGATAATGGGGGTGGGGCCCGAAGAACAACATTTGCGATCCATCGTCTCCGAACTCAATCTTTCCAATCTTGTTCGATTTCTGGGATTTGTACCCAATCCCTATGCTGTCATGCGGCACGCGGATGTCTTCCTTCTCACTTCTCATTGGGAGGGGTTCGGCAACGTAATCGTTGAGGCGATGTCTTGTGGACTGCCAGTAGTGGTCACTGATTGCCCATACGGTCCGTCAGAGATTGTACGCGATGGGATTGATGGAAGGTTGGTGTCGGTCGGCGACATTGAAGGTATTGCTTGCGCTCTTGCTGACTTGATCCGAGATCCGGCAAGACGCCACGAGATGGCGAGATTAGCATGCCTACGAGCGCGCTGTTTCGATCCTACTGTCATCTCAGATCGCTACTGGCGCGTCTTTGATTTCTGTCACCGCCCATCCCAACAGAGTATTCGTCCCCTGATTGCAGCATTTGCTCATGACCACCGTTTTATTCGTGATGCCAATGGCGTGGTGTGGAGCGGCGGGAGATTTAGACCAGAACATTGGCGAGAGTATCGAAATATTGCACCAGTTATTCGGGTCTACGCCCGGCAGATACAAGCCGGTCCGGCGTTTGATCCGGCACGGTATATATCCAACATTACCCCAGGAACCGTGTTCCGTCTGATTGACGAACCAGTGTCCTTGGTCCAGATATTTCGGAGCATGCGAGAAGTTCGCCAGGTGGATCTCGTTGTAGCTCGCCTGCCTAGTGTCATTGGTGTTGCCATGGCTGTCGCTGCTCTAGGCTACCGTAAGCCTGTTTATGTAGAAGCGGTGGGATGCGCGTGGGATGCCTACTGGAATCATGGAACTATCTCCGCTCGCATTATAGCGCCCTTCATATATTTGGCGATGCGGGCCATTTGCGCCCGTGCCCAATTCGTTCGCTATGTGACGCGCCTCTTTTTACAGCGGCGCTATCCCACTTGGGGCAAGCAATTGGCGGCTTCGGATGTAGCGCTGATCGGTCTAGGCAGCCTACGTTCACATCCCAAATCGGAGGTTGTCTTCGGCTGTATTGGTGCTTTCTCGACTAGAGCGAAGGGATTCGATGTCGCAGTCGAGGCGGTGGCCGCGCTCCTCCGATCAGGCCGCCGTGTGCGATTGGAATTAGTCGGCCCTGGGTCTTCGGAATGGGTCACCGAACTAGCCCACAGTCTGGGCTGCAGTTCACAGGTCGTGAACATCGGAGTTCTGCCTGGTCCTCATGCGATTGCACGATGGCTTGATGGAATTGATGTGTACCTGCAACCGTCCTTTCAAGAGGGTCTGCCACGTGCCCTCATTGAAGCAATGGCCCGCGGTTGCCCTGCGTTGGGTTCTACAGTAGGGGGGATACCAGAACTGCTTGACGAATGTTGTATGCACCAGCCCGGAGACGCGGCCACTTTGGCAACACAATGCGGTGCCCTGCTCGACGATCCGGGGCGGTTTGCTCGATCCAGTAGGCACAGCTTGGAAATGGCTACTCGTTTCCTCCCTGGTCCTCTAGAATCTAAGTGCACCGACTTCTGGGCTTTGATCAATCGCAAAATCAATCGCCATCGTTTAACAAGATGACTCTGGATTTCTCGTCTCCGCTATTGCTATGGGCATTAACTGGAACCCTATGTTCTTATAATCGTGGGGGTGTAACAATGCGGGATCATATTATAGTTCGTTACATCTAAGATGCGCGACTGGCCGAAGGTCTGCCCGTCAGGGACAGATCGGCTTTCCCACCGCCGATATCCGCACCATCCTGGTAGGGTTAGTCATCTACAGAGCTCGGCTGCGCGGATGTGCTCGAATAGGACGCGGGCCCATGACTCCATGCGTCAGTACTGTCTTAACGCTGCGAAATGTGCGATGTCCGATCTGTCGATCCTGCTTCCGTGTCCCCGAGTTCATATTCTTCCTTTATTTTCGGCCCGTTGAAGGAACTGCCTGATGATGAAAAGACGAATTATATTTTGTGATAATCTGGCGGCGACGTTCCTTTCTCATCGTCTAGGCTTGTTGGAGCGCACACAAGAACGAGGTTGGCACTCGATCGCCGCGGTTCCCATGCCGCACACTGAGATTGCAGCGCGGGGGATCCGCTGCGTTGATGTGAAAATGGTGCGCAAGGGGCTCAATCCGCTCACCGAGATGGCGACGGTTATGCGGCTGATCGCTATTTTCCGGGAGCTGAACCCAGCAGTGGTCCATCTGCGGACTCCCAAGATGTGGGTGTATGGCGGTATTGCCGCGAGAATCGTCGGAGTGCCAGGGGTTATCAGTCATGTGACAGGGATCGGTTCTGCGCTGAGTGGGCGGTCTTGGCGAAGTTGGGTCGCCCGGATTGCCTTGATCATACTCGCACCGGTGTGTTTCGGTCATCCCCGACAACGGGTCATTGTCCAGAATCGTGATGATGCAGCAGTACTGTTGCGCTTGCGTTGCCCGCGCCGGAAAATGCGACTGATACGGGGGTCAGGCGTCGATTGTGTTGGGTTGCAGCCCAGCCCAGAACCTCCAGGTCCACCGCTGGTGGTGCTCCCTGCGCGGATGTTGGCCGATAAGGGGGTCCGCGAATTCATCGCTGCAGCCACGCATCTGCGTCAGTGCGGCGTTGATGCACGATTCGCCCTGGTGGGGGCGTGTGATCCAGACAATCCGTCAGCGATTCCAGAGACTGAGTTACGGCAGGCGCATGACGTGGGCGCCATCGAATGGTGGGGATTTTGCAAGGACATGGCTTCAGTTCTTTTTCAATCTCATATTGTTTGTCTCCCATCGTATCGTGAAGGCCTGCCGAAAGCGGTTCTCGAAGCGATGGCGTGCGGTCGCGCAGTAGTGACCTGTGATTCGCCCGGCTGTCGCGAGCCTGTGATACCGGAGGTGACCGGCTTGCTCGTTCCGCCGCGTGATGAGCGGGCTTTGGCGCAGGCCCTGGCCCGTCTCATCCGCGATCCTGCCTTACGCCAGCGCATGGGTGCTGCGGGGCGGGCTCATTGCGAAGCCCATTTTGCCTTACCGCGCATCCTGGAATTGACCTACGGCGCCATCGCGGCGGTCGGGCCGCAGGGCGCAGCGGAGTGAGGACCCGGCGATGGTTCGGTATAAGATTGAGCCGCTGGATCCGCGGTACTTTCGGTTCTGGCCCTGCGCCGATGGGCGCGGGCTCTGCAACTCTTGAAACGATTGCTCCATACAATGGTGGTAAGTCCTTAATTGCGTTGCTCTGGATATGGGAGTAAGGTAGTTCACTAGCTGCATGACCCCCCATCGTTCCACTTCGACTTTGACGCCCCCACCGTCGGCCCGTTTGCCGGCGACGGAAATATCGTTCGCTGGGCCGATCGCTGGCGCTCAGGCCTCTGGACCGCGGAATGCCATTGCCCAACGGGGGTGGACGACCGCCAAGGTGGCGTGGTGCTTGGCGTTGTGGGATGCCGCAGGAATCGGGTTGGCCATGGGCTTGGCTTTCAGTCAGGGCTGGCAGATGCATGCGTTGTGCGGGCTATCCCTGCTTCTGGGTCCCGTCTGCGCCTACATTTTAGGGGCTTTTGCAGTGCCAAAAGTGACCCGCCCGTGGGCGCCGGCGCTGGCAGCAGCTTGTGGAGGCACCTTGGCGGCGCTGGGGGTTTTTGCATGTGCGCTGATCCACGATGCCTTGCTGCTTGCGGCGCTGCCACTGGCTGCGGTGGCCGTGTGGCCCACCTTGGCGCGTATCGTGGTCGGGCGATCCATGCGGCGGCGGGTGTCTGCCAGCCGTTGGTTGATCGTCGGTACGCCGGAAGTCCTCATGCGCATTGACGCCGAGCACCAGCGCGGAGCGCTGCGCGGTGAATGTCATTACTTGGTGATTCCGGGCCCAGGAAACGTGCCCCAGCAGGGGGTGGTGGGCTCGGTCGAAGCCCTAGGCCGCTGCCTGAACCGGCGCTGGACGGGCATCGTCATCACCTCACCCGAAGCCATCGGCGATGATGCCGTGCGTGACGTCATGCACGCGCGGCTGCGCGGGGTGCGCGTCTACGATCTGGCCGAATTCTGGGAGGCTTTCCTGCGCAAGGTGCCGGTGCTGCATCTGGGGGCTGGCTGGGTCATGCTGTCACGCGGCTTTCAGCTGCTGCACAGTCCCATCAGTTTGCGCCTCAAGCGGGTCAGTGATGTCGTTTTAGCCGGGTTCGGCATGATCCTGGCGGCGCCGCTGATGCTGGTCACCGCGATCATGATCAAAGCGACCAGTCGCGGCCCGATCCTCTTCCGCCAAGAACGCGTCGGCGCTCGGGGGCAACGGTTCATCGTGCTGAAATTCCGTTCCATGCACCTGGGTTCGGAATCCGGCGATAAATATACCCTGACCCAGGATCCACGCATTACCCGCGTTGGGCGCTTTCTGCGTAAATCGCGCTTCGATGAGTTACCGCAGCTGTGGAATATCCTGCGCGGTGACATGTCCTTTATCGGTCCCCGCGCCGAGTGGACGCGCTGTGTCGAGGCCTATGAATCGGTCCTGCCCTATTACCACCTGCGCCACGTGATCAAACCCGGCCTGACCGGCTGGGCCCAGGTCAATTATCCCTACGGCGCCTCGGTCGAGGACGCCCTCGAAAAATTGCAATACGACCTGTGGTACATCAAGCACCAGAGCCTGTTCCTGGATCTGCGCATCGTCCTGAAAACCGTGCGCGTGGTCCTGTTCGGCCTGGGTCGCTGAGACGGCGATTGCCATTGCTTTGAATGAACGGGGCTGTTTTGCCCGTTTCAATTCCGGCCTTTTCCAGTTTATTGCCCCCAACCCGCCACGGTTGCGTCGACGTGGGTCCACGGGACCAAAGTCGATTCTACGATACGGGCCTGGGTGGGCCCGAGATAAAAAGAGTGGCGTCGAGGGCCTGATTGCCAGCCAGGTCACGAAAACGCCGCAGGTTGCGCAGATCTTCGGGTCCGGGGTTGACCGTTGCCTTTATTTCCACGGGGCGCAGGTTTCCGCCTTGATCCAACAGCAGATCAATTTCCAGGCCATCATGATTGCGCTAACTCCGTTCACAGCCAGTCGTCGAGCACCAGTTCGGGAATGTCGGTGAAATCCCGGTCACGAGTGACCAGGACATGTTTGCCGATGAGCGCTTGGCTGGCGATAAGCGCGTCGGCAAGATGCAGCGGGCGCCCCTGCTTGGATCGGTCGCCCATGAGCCGGCCTGCGAGATCGGCTGCGTCGGCGGTGAGCGGCTCGATATGCAACCCGCTCAGCAGGTCGGCGAGTGATGCGTGCAAGCGTCCGTGAGGATCGCGGCGGTGGATGCCGAAGCGCAATTCGGTGATGCTGATCGGGCTGACCACGAAGGCCGAGGGGGGCAGGGCGCGGAAGCGATCGACGATGCCCGGTTCGCCGCGCAGGATGTCCCTAAGGGCATTGGTGTCGAGCATCCAGGTCATCGCGCGAAGGGATCCCGAGGCAGGTCACGCGGCGGCAATTCGATGTCGACACCCTTCCAGCTGCCGAGGGCGGACAGGACACGTTCCGACCACTCCTCCACGGGCTCAAGGATGATTCGATTGCCCTCACGATATTCGCGCACCCGGGTGCCTTGAGGCAGGCGGCACTCGCCGAGCAGGCGCACGGCGATGCTGTTGCCTGACTTGAAGGTGATGGTGTCGTGGCTCATGGTGGTGGTACATCCTTCGGGATATACATTGCCAGCGGGGGATGGTGCAAACATGGAGGCCGCATGATGAGTCCATACAAACCCATAGCAAGAGGTTGGCGCGGGAGCTGGCAATGAGCCTCCCCAGCTCCTTGTGTGCCGTCCGCCACAGGCGCCCAGTACAGGTGCTGGGTGAACTGACTGCGCCTTGGCTACTTAGTCAGTATGACTATGTCCGACAAAGTCCTCCTAGGATAAGCATGAATCGCTGTCTATAGGATTTTAGGTCGTGTAAGTTGTGAAGATACAAAGCTTTAGCTCAATTCCTGTTTTTCCGGAATAGGACTGTTTCAATAGTATTTCCCTCCAAAGGACACGCTCATCGGCCCGAGGATCAAGGAGGGGATGATAGAGGCCCGGTGACGTACCAGTCATACGTTGGCAAAGCCATGGGTGAGGGCCAACCGACCAATCCCATTGCGTAAGGGCCAACAGCCCGCCCCCATATGAGCCTGGGGCAACGCCCTAGGTAACGAATGTACATGAAAAAGCCCTGGGGAGGGGCGACCTAGAGAAGAACCCCATTTGGACCGCCCCTTCAGGGCTCGCAGATTTCTCGCACGTGTTCCTAGGGCGTTTCCCTAGGCTAGTACGTGCCGGGCCGTCGGCCCTCTCCCCCGCTATCAAAGACGCAGGCCAGAGGCCGCAGGACGCAGGACCAGTGGCTATGCCACTTTCGTGACCTCGGACCTCGGACCTAGGACCTAGGACCTAGGACCTAGGACCTCGGACCTCGGACCTCGGACTTCGAACTTCGAACTGCCGCGACGCAGGACGCAGGACGCAGGACGCAGGACGAAAATGCCACGAAAAGTTCCCGTAAATAAAAATAAAAATAAATAAAATAAGTAAACATAAGAAAAAATAATTAAAAAACTGAATGTGTGGAATAACCGGTTTTTGGACAGCTGACCATCGCGGAGCGTCTGCCATTGCCCAACGCATGGCCCAGCAAATTGCCCATCGTGGCCCCGATGACGCAGGGGTCTGGGTCGATCCTGCGCAGGGTCTGGCGTTGGCGCATCGGCGCTTGGCGGTGGTCGATCTGTCGCCGGCCGGGGCACAGCCGATGGCGTCGCGGTGTGGGCGCTATGTCGTGGTGTTTAATGGCGAGATCTATAATCATCTCGCGTTACGCCGGGATCTTGCTGGCCCCTGGCGTGGACATTCTGACACCGAAACCCTGATTGAGGCCATCGCGCAATGGGGGCTTGCCGCCACCCTGCCACGCGTGGTTGGCATGTTCGCTTTGGCGTTGTGGGATGCGCAGCGCCGCGAATTGACGTTGGTGCGCGACCGCTTTGGCGAAAAGCCTTTGTATTATGGCTGGCAGGGGCCGTCTTTGTTGTTCGGTTCTGACCTGGCGGCGTTGCGCCAGCATCCGCATTGGCAGGGGGGTGTTGATCGCCAAGCGTTGAGTCTTTTGCTGCGCCACAATTATGTCCCGGCCCCGTATTGTCTGCATCCCGGCCTGCGCAAGGTGCCGCCAGGGACCACGCTGACCTGGACCTGGGGCGACCATGGTCCGCAGGCGGGGGCGATGCCCGAACCGCAAGCGTATTGGAAAGTGCGCGAATGCGCCGGACAGACTCGGGGTACGTCGCGAGAATTATTCATTCCTGGTTCAGAATCCACCTGGGTGGACCAGGCCCAGGATCTGCTCGCGCAGGCGGTCGCCGGGCAGATGGTGGCCGATGTCGAAGTCGGCGCGTTTCTATCGGGGGGAATTGATTCATCGCTGGTGGTGGCCCTGATGCAGGCGCAGTCGGCGCGGCCCGTGCGCACGTTCAGCATTGGTTTTCGCGAAGCCGCATTTAATGAGGCCCCGCATGCGGCGGCAGTAGCCCGGCATCTGGGCACCGTGCATGAGGAATGGTACGTCGACGACGCGGTCGCGCAGTCGGTTATTCCAGAATTGCCGCACATATATAGCGAGCCCTTGGCCGATGCGTCGCAGATCCCCACCATTTTGGTCAGTCGTCTGGCACGCAAACAGGTCACCGTCAGTCTTTCTGGTGACGGCGGTGATGAATTATTCGCTGGCTATGATCGCTATGCGCGGGCGTTGCATATGGCAGAGCGGGCGGGCGCGGTCCCTGCGTGGATGCGCCGTATGGCCGCGGCATTCCTGCGCCACATTCCAGCCTCTGAACTGCGGGCAGATCGCCTGCGCGCGCAGGCGACTGCCGTGCAGGCCGGCACCGCCGCAGCGATGAACCGGGTTTTGACCAGCCATTGGCCTGATCCAGCCCGCGTGGTGCTGGGCGGCAGCGAACCGCCGACGGTATTCACCGATACCAGTATTTCAGGCAGTACCGATACGATCGCGGATCCCCTGGACCGCCTGCTGTGGTTGGATCAACGCGGTTATCTGCCCGATGATATCCTGGCTAAAGTCGATCGCGCAGCGATGTCGACTAGCTTAGAGACGCGCATGCCGCTGCTCGATCATCGCGTCGCCAAATTCGCCTGGCGCATGCCCAAGGAATTACTGCGAAAAAACGGTCAGGGGAAATATATCCTGCGTCAGGTGCTGGCCCGGCTGGTGCCAGAGTCCCTCACCAATCGCCCCAAGCAGGGTTTCGCCGTGCCCATGGCCGCGTGGCTGCGCGGTCCGCTGCGATCCTGGGCCGAAGACCTGCTCGCGGAAGATCGCCTGCGTCGCGAAGGCTATTTCAACCCCGCGCCTATTCGCCAAGCCTGGGTCGAACATCTCTCCGGCCGCCGCGATCATGACGGAAAATTGTGGATCATCCTCAG
>Ga0105045_10000365_pt1 | contig 31628 bp, 20 predicted proteins | sample MAT02_FD_78089 | JGI IMG/M metagenome (GOLD analysis project Ga0105045, IMG submission 78089) | Freshwater microbial communities from Lake Fryxell liftoff mats and glacier meltwater in Antarctica - MAT-02 (megahit assembly) | ecosystem: Environmental > Aquatic > Freshwater > Ice > Liftoff... | reverse complement strand
TTCCGCGCCATCGCTGCACCCATGCCCCGCTTCGCCACCAACGATGAACTGGTCGCCATCACCGGCCTGCAGCGCCAGACCCTCCGGCTCTGGGTCCTTCGCGGCCTCCTGCCCAAGCCAACGCTGTTCTCCGACGGCCGCGACGGCGTTCGGACCCGCTGGCCATACGAGGCGGTCGAGCGGGCCCGCTTCGTGATGAAGATGAAGGCCCAGGGCCACAAGCTCGACGAGATCGCCGAGCTCGTCCGGGCACAATGGCCGGATCAGGCCGAGGACGCGTAGGCCGCGCTCCCCACGCGGGCCGCCACGGTCCTGCCCGGGCCCGGATGCCTACCAAGCGCGAACTCCTCGCTCATTTCACCCGCGACGAGCTCAAAGATCGTCGGGCACTTCGGCCTGGAGGCCGACGCCCGCAGCCCTGCCTCTCTCCTCGAGGCCGTCGCTGGCTCCAAGAAGGCCAAGCTCCCCGCCATCCTCGGCGACTATCTGGGTGAGCGTCTTCAGAGCCTCTGTAAGCGTCGACCTGCAGCGCGCCGTGCAGGCCCGACCACGCGCCCCATCGGCTACGTGTTCACCCCTGCGCCGCGCCGCCGTCGTCGGCCCTGCTCGTACCCACGGACGTGTGCTCGTCATCCGCCGCCGCCCTCGCTCCCACCTCCCCCCAAAAGCCTGCGAAAATCCAACGGCCGCGACCGCCCGCACCCTCGCCAAGCCGTGCGGGAGCTCGAGCAGATCCTGGGCCGCCCACCGGATCTCGTCAGCCCGCCGCCTCCGGTGGCCCGCATGTTCGAAAGCAGTTCTTGTCCACGCACCGGAGCCGTGGTGCTACTTTGCCCGGCAAACGCCACCCCATTGGACCAGGAGAACAAGCGCCCGCGCGGGCCAGCGGTCGTGGGCAAGGTCGAAAAATCGCAGCCCGGGATCGCCGTCGTCGTCGCCACCAGGGACCGGGCTCCCCTGTTGGCCGGGCGGGCGCTCCCGTCGATCATGGCCCAAACTCGCGTCCCCGACCATCTCGTCGTGGTCGATGACTCGAGCGCCGAGAGCCGTGCCGAGAATCGCGACATTGTCGCGTCCGTGAACTTACGCGATGCCCGGGTAAACTACCTGGAGAACGAGAAGACAGCGGGAGCCAGCGGCAGTTGGAACACGGCGCTGGAGTTTCTTTACCGCCAGGTCGACGATCCGGTCGACCTGTTCGTGGCGATCCTCGACGACGACGACGCCTGGGCGCCCGACTACCTCGAGAGGTGCGTCGCGCTGGCGTGCAACCAGGCTCTCGACATGGTCGCGGCGGATATGCAGCGGATCGAGGCTCCGGACGGCGCTGCGCTGTCGAGCGAGGCTCCGGAGTCCTTGTGCGCCGCCGACCTCCTGATCGTGAATCCCGGCATTCAGGGATCCAACCTGTTTGTGCGCCTGAGCGTGCTCCTGGCGGCAGGAGGATTCGACGAGGCGCTCAGGAGCACGACGGATCGCGATCTGTGTATCCGTATCTCCGACCTGGGCACGGTTCGCTACGGGCGTCTCGCCGTCCCGCTGGTGCGACACTTCGCCGACTCCATGGGACCGCGGCTCAGCACTCGCGGCTCCGAGGCGAAGTTCGCGGGACTGACGGCGTTTTGGCAAAAATACGCCGGCCGCATGACCGCGACCCAGCGACTGGCCTTTTGCGATCGGGCCTGGGCGCTGTTCGACTGGCGTCCGGGCTCGGGGTCAGCGAGTCCCAGTCTAGTATACTCCCCCGCCGCGACGCCGAACGCGTTGGGCCCCGGCGAACGCTCCACGGGCGACCTCCAGCGGTCGGTCGGGCACGACCGTATCGCCGCTGCCGAGCGCCGGGTGAAGCGGAGCTTTGCGATCGAGTCGCTGCGGCTGCTGGGGCGTGGCTCCGAGGCTGTTGTGTTCACCGATGGTCGCACCGTATACAAGTGCATCGATTCCTGGCAGACGCGAATGCCCCGGTCGCAGCTCGATTTCCTGCGCGGACAGATCGGCCGCTGGCAGGATGTGCCGGGGTTGTACGCGCTGCGCGAGGTCGCCGTCGACGGACCCTGGGCCGTGCTCACGTACGACTACGAACCGAGTGTCCCCTACTGCGGTGGCCACGATGACGATCTGATCGGACTGCTCGAGGGCTGCCGCCAGGTCGGTGTCGTGTGCAACAACGTCCACCCGAAGAACCTCGTCGTGACGGCCTCGGGCGTGAAGCTCATCGACTACGGGTCCGACATCCGGACGTGGACCGTCCTCGGCTTCGAGCACATGGCGCTGCGGGCCTTTCTGGCCTGCCGACATACGGACAAAGCCGAACTCCCGTCGCTGATGCGGCGGGCGCTGACCGAGCCCGACCTGCCCGAACTGGCAGGCTTCGACCACTTCCGGGAGCGGCTGAGGCTCGCTGGCGGGGCCCGCCCTGACGGCCAACCGGGCCCCGGGGACAGGATCGAGGCGGAGGACGCGCCCGGCACCACCCACGATGCGCCGCCGCACGGGCGCTTCGCGTTGTACGTCGGAGTCATCACCTCGGATCCAGCGATGCTACGGCCGTTGCTCGCGGACCTGGCCGCGCTGCGCTCCGTCTCCTGCATCGCCAGGTTGGTCGCGCTGGTGCTGGAAAACGGCGGCCCGGCGCAGGAGCTCAGGCGGGCCGTGCACGAGTTTCGGTGTGCAGGGTTGGAGGTCGCGCTCGTCTCGGAGCAGCAGCAGCGCCAGGACGCCGCGACGGGCGCCTTCGGCGGCCCATACCGCGGGCGCCCGCCCGGCCAGGTGGGCATCGCTCAGGCGCGAACCATGCTGCAGCGCTATCTGGGCGCCTTGATGCGCACGGATGATACTTCCTTTGCGTGGATCCTCGACGACGACATGCGTGTCGACGGTCGCGCCCGTACGTACCTACCGTGGCTGCCCGCCTTCCGGGAGCGAGGTGTGCACGCACTCATCGGACAATACGAGGGCTCGTCACCCAACCCGCCGATCAATGGGATGCGGGTTGCGCTGGTCGATCTGTTGCACAACCTCGCCTGGCTGCAGACACTCGATCCCACCGTGCCGCTGCCCGACCGCAGCGCGGAGAATCGTGCCCTTCGGGCCAAGTATCCCGACTATTACTACGATCTGTCGCGCAAGCATACAGGGCACCTCGAGATGCCCCACTGGATCGAGCTCGCGTTCGAAGGTGAGACGGTCGACCGGGCCCACGCGCGTCTGCGCGCCGGAGCCGTCGGTATCCTCAGTGGCGCCCCGCTGACGCGCCCGCTGGTCGCCTACATGCCGCAGGCTCCGCTCGCTGCCGCGGAGGACTCCGTGAACCGCGGCGGGTGTACATTCGTGCTCGACCCCCGCGCGCTCACGCAGACGCCAAACATCACCGTACGACTCGGCGACAGGGAAGCGCGCCGTTCCGACATGATGTGGGCGATCATCAACCGGTACTCCCGTGGGCTGACCATCCAGCGGGTCGGGTTCCCGATCCTTCACCTCGGCCGCGTCACTCCGACCCCGGAGCTAAACATCGAGAAGGTCACGGAAGAACTCGTCGGCGCCGGGTTCTACGCCGCACTGACGGATTTTCTCCGCGATGAACCGCATCACAAGCTGGACTTTTCGCGCGCCGATTGTGCGCGGGTGTGCAGCCTCGTCGAGGAGCACTTGACCCGCAGATTACTCGCCCTGGAGCTGGGCTTCCACCGAATCCGCGGCTTGAACGCCTCGCTTCGCAGGCTGTGCAAAGATGGCGCCATGGAGGAACTCACCGGATACCTGGACATCTGGTTCACCCCGCAGGTATTCACCGCCATAGCGACTGAGACCCACAGTCCAGGCCCGCGTGCGTTCACCGAGTTCCTGTCGTCGCTTCGCCACACGGCCGACGAATATGCGAGCGCGACGGTCGACATCGCCTTTATTCAGGACCAGCTTCGCAGCCAGCCAACCCACGGAGAGAATCTACCATGAACGATCCAGGTCTCGACAACTGGTGCACCCTGCCGACCCCCATGGGGGACTTTCGTATATACGACACCGGTGACGAGGGGCTGCGTGCCCTATGCCTCGGCAGCCTGCGTGAACAGGGCCGTCAACCGCTTTTAAGACTCCACTCCTCCTGCCTGGCCTCGGAGGTGTTCGGCGCGCTGGACTGTGACTGCGCGGATCAGCTCCGTGAGTCGATGAAGCGGATCGCCCACGAGGGTCGAGGGTTGATCATCCACTTACAGCAGGAGGGGCGTGGCCACGGGCTATCCACGAAGATCCGGGCGGTTCACGCCATGCAAAGAGACGGACTGGACACGGTGCAAGCCTTCGACGCGCTGGGGATCGCGCAGGACACCCGCGACTATCGCAAGGCCGTGGACCTGCTGCGAGGCCTCGACATCGCCGCCGTCCGCCTCATCTCGAACAATCCAGCGAAGGCGCGCTCGCTTCAGCAGCAAGGTCTGAGCGTGGAGATGGTCGGCACGCATCCAACCATCCGGCCGGAGAATGAGGGATATCTCAGGACCAAGAGGACCAAGCTCGGCCATCACCTCCGGCTCGAGTGCGTTGATGCAGGCACCAGTGATATCCGCTTCTATCATTCGGACCAACCCTGGGGCGAACTCTCCAACTTCTCTGGACATGCAGTATATCTGCGCGGCAAGATATGGCCCACGGTGGAGCACTTCTATCAGGCGCAGAAGTTTGCAGGCTCCGCGCACGAGGACATCCGCCGCTGTCGGACCCCGACGCTAGCGAAGCTCCGAGCGGGCGAGCTCGCGGCTCTTCGCCGAAAGGATTGGGCATCACTCAAGGAAGAAGTCATGCTGGAGGGGCTGCGCGCCAAGTTCGGGCAGCATCCAGACCTCCGGGAGCGACTGCTGGCCACACAAGCGCGACTGCTCGTCGAGCACACCGATCAAGATGGATATTGGGGAGACGCGGGCGATGGCACCGGGCACAACAGGCTGGGGCACCTGCTGATGCAGGTCCGCGCTGATCCCGAGAGCACGCGCTGAGGCTGGATATGTGCGGCATTTTTCTGCTTCGAGGGCCCAACGCGCGAGCGCGCTTGCGAGGCGGTCTCGACCGCCTGAAGCACCGTGGGCCTGACGACGACAATCTCTGGAATGGCGATGACATCGCGCTCGGCTTCACCCGGTTGGCGATCACCGGCGAGGGCCACGGCGGGCGTCAGCCGTACAGCCACGGAGGCCTCGTCGGCGCGGTCAATGGAGAGATCTTCAATCATCGAGATTTGGCCTGCGCCCATGATCTGGCGGTGCCGGGCGAGTGCGATGCCCACGTGCTCCTGCCTCTGTTCGAGCGACGAGGTCCGCGGGTCATCGATGACCTCGATGGATTCTACGCCGGGGTCGTCATCCGACAAGCGACCAGGGAGGTCTTCTGTCTGCGCGATCACGTCGGCAAAAAGCCGCTCTTTGTGGGCCGTTCCGGGGATGAGCTGTTCATCACGAGCGAGCTCAAGGCGCTCGACAGGATCGACTGGTTCGAACTCCTGCCCAGGGGCGCGTCGCAGGTCGACCTCGAAACAGGTCGAGTGCTTCAACTGGCGGACCATCGGCCTGTGCGGCCGGAAGCAGACATCGTGCAGCTCATGGACGAGTCGGTGAGCAAGCGGATGCCGCGCGCGGACCAGCCCGTGGGCGTGTTTCTCAGCGGCGGGCTCGACAGTTCGATCGTCGCGGCGCTGGCGTCACGACGACGGGACGATGTCGTGTGCTACACGCTGGGTGGACCCGGCTCTCCGGATCGGCGCGCCGTCGAGACGGTCAGAGAAGCCCTCGCGTTGAAGGATGTGCGGATCGTCTGCCCGCCACCCACGGCGCAGCTCCCCGACCTCCTGCGGGAGGTCGTGTTCGCGACCGAGAGCTACAACCCGTCGGTGGTCAGCAACGGCCTCTCCACGTATCTCCTCGCCCGGGCGGCGCGACGAGATGGGATCAAGGTGGTCTTGACCGGCGAAGGCGCGGACGAGCTGTTCGGCGGCTATCACTCGTTTCGTGAGGATGAGCCGTGGCGCGAGACGCGGGCGCGTCTCATCGACGACATGCAATTCACGGAGTTGCGACGGCTCGACACGTGCAGCATGGCCCACGGCCTCGAGGCGCGCTGCCCGTTCCTCGACCGTGCAGTGCGGGGTTTCAGCGACCAGCTCGGCTATCACGGCCTGTACGACGGCGAGGAGAACAAGGTGACGCTGCGGCGAGAGTTCGCGGGAATGCTGCCGGCGGAGGTCCTCCGCCGACCGAAGACCTCCTTCGACGTCGGCAGCGGCATCCGTACACAGGTGGTCAGCTACCTCCGCCGCGACGGCAGGAGCGAGCGGGAGGCGCTGCTCGCCCTGTGGAGACGGCACTTCAGCTTCGACGCTTCCAACGCATATTTTCACCGCTATCCGGTCTTCGACGAGGTGATCGATCGGCGAGGAGCAGGGCATCGATGAGCGCACGGCAGGCCGACTCCGCGGCAGTGAGCGCCGTCGAAGCGATCATGCTCGAAAAGTACAAGACCGAGCCGTTTCACAACCTGTATCTGCTGTATGGAAAGCGGCCCTGGACCCACGCATACGGCGGTACGTGCTCGGACAAGGCGCTCAGTTTCTTGCAAGCGGCGCGGCACGCGGGCTTTGACGCAAGGCTCCACTCTGGATATATTGGCGGCAAGGAGATTCACCGACTGGTGAAGGTATACATCGACGGCCGGAGCTTCTTCGCCGATGTGGGGAACGGCTGGCCTGCCCTGAAGCTCTATCCGCTGGATCGCGAGGTCAGCCACGACTGCTTCGGAATGCGCTTCCGCACCGAGATCCGCGGGCAACGCATGACGGTATTTCACTTCAAGAACGGAGCAGAGGCCCGCCAGCTCGAGATCGATCTCCACGGCAGGCCGGAGAGCGAGATCGAGGCCGACATCGCGGCGCGCTTCGACAGCGGCATCGAATATCCCTTCAGTAAGAGCCTGCGGTTCTCGCAGGTGATCGACGACCGGTTCCTGTTCCTGCGAGGCGAGCGCCTGGAGATCCGCGGGGCCACGACCTTCGAGGTCGTCGAGGGCATCGACGCCGTCCAGGTGCCCGGAGTTCTCCGCGAGCACTTCGGCTTCGATGTCGAGTCGCTGCTCTCGGGTCCTGTGATACCTTGCAGACCCTTCCGCGCATGCCCCAGCCCGACAAGCGCTCCGTCCTCCAAGTCCTGACCAAGGCCCGGCTGCGCGAGCTCGTGGCTGCCTTCGAGCTCAAGCTCGCGGCCGCCGAGTCGAAGGACGCCCACGTCGAGCTGCTCGCGCGCTCCAAGAAGGCCGTGCTGCCCAGCCTGCTCGCCCAGCTCCAGCGCGACGAGCTCAACGACATCTGCCGCGTGCACGGCCTCTCCGACGCCGGCCGCGACAACGCGCTCCTGGTCGCCCGCCTGCTCGGCCAACCTGCCGCCCCCGAGCCCTACGTCCCCCCCGCGGTCACCTCCGACACCCGCCCTTCGGCTCCACGCCCACCCGCCCCCGCGACCCCCCTCGCCCCCTGGCGCGACGCCGGCCCGCTCGAGCCCGGCCAGATCGTCCACGTCCGCGCCCGCCAGTACCTCGTCGACGAGGTCGTCCGCCCGCCGCGCCCTGGCGACGCCACCCTCCTGCGCCTGTCCTGCCTCGAGGACGACGCCCAGGGCGACGCGCTCGAGGTCTTGTGGGAGCACGAGCTCGACGCCCGGATCCTCGGCCGAAGCTCATGGGACAGCGTCGCCAGCCGCGGCTTCGATCGCCCCGAGCTGTTCTCCGCCTACCTCCACACCCTGCGCTGGTCCTGCGTCACCGCCACCGCCCCGAAGCTGTTTCAGGCCCCGTACCGCGCCGGCATCGAGGTCAAGGACTACCAGCTCGAGCCCCTGCGCAAGGCCCTCGCCATGCCCCGCGTGCGCCTCTTCATCGCCGACGACGTCGGCCTCGGCAAGACCATCGAGGCCGGCCTCATCCTCCGCGAGATGCTCCTGCGCCAGCGCGTGCGTCGGGTCGTCGTCGCCTGTCCGCCCTCCGTCGTGCGCCAGTGGCAAGAGGAGATGGAGCAGCGCTTCGGCCTCACCTTCGTGATCCTCGACCGCGACTACGTCGCCGCCTGCCGACGCGAGCGCGGCTACGGCGTCAACCCCTGGACCACCCACACCCGCTTCATCATCTCGCACCCCCTCCTGCGCGACGAGACCTACGCCGCCCCCCTGCGCGAGTGGCTGCGCCCCGACGCCGACGACGATCAAACTGTCACCGCCCAGTCGCTCCTGATCCTCGACGAGGCCCACAACGCCGCCCCCGCCTCGGGCGCCCGCTACGCCGTCGACTCGCACTTCACCCGCGCCGTCCGCGAGCTCGCCCAGCGCTTCGAGCACCGCCTGTTCCTCTCCGCCACCCCCCACAACGGCCACTCCAACTCCTTCTCCGCGCTGCTCGAGATCCTCGACCCCGACCGCTTTTGCCGCGGCGTCCCGCCCGACGCCAGCCTGCTCGACGAGGTCATGGTCCGCCGCCTCAAACGCGACCTGCGCGAGATCTCGACCGACGACTTCCCCGACCGCCAGGTCATCCCGGAGATCATCGACAAGCTCCCCGACGACGCCCCCGAGCTCGCCCTCTCGCGCCTCCTGCAACAATACCGTGAGCTGCGCGAGGCTCGCCTCTCTGCCGCCCCACGCACCCAGCGCAGCGCCGGCATGCTCGTCGTCATCGCCCTGCAAAAGCGCCTGCTCTCCTCGATCGAGGCCTTCGCCAGCACCCTCGCCGTCCACCGCAGGGCCATCGACAAACAACCCGCCCCGGCCACCACCGACGAGCCCATCGACCTGTCCGAAGGGACAGGCCCCGACGACGACCGCGCCGAGCTCCCCGAGGACGAGGCCGCCCGCGAGGACGCCACCCAGCTCGACCTCCTCACCCGCCGCGCCCTGCCGCCGTCCCCCGAGGAGCGCGCCCTCCTCACACACATGGCCGCGATCGCCGAGACCGCCCGCCACGCCCCCGACGCCCGCCTACGCCGCCTGATCGCCTGGCTCAAGCAACACGCCTGCCCCGACCTCGGCCAACCCGGCGCCGCCTGGCTCGATCGCCGCGTCCTCATCTTCACCGAATACGCCGACACCAAGCGCTACCTGATCCACCAACTCGCGTCCGCGATCGACGGCAGCGACCACGCCGAAGCTCGCATCGGCGCCTTCCACGGCGGCATGGGCGACGACGCCCGCGAGCAGATCAAGCACGCCTTCAACGCCGATCCCCGCAAGCACCCGCTGCGGATCCTCGTCGCCACCGACGCCGCCCGCGAGGGCATCAACTTACAAAACCATTGCAGCGACCTGTTCCACTTCGACATCCCCTGGAACCCCAGCCGGATGGAGCAGCGAAACGGCCGCATCGACCGCAAGCTCCAGCGCGCACCCGTCGTCCACTGCCGCTACTTCGTGCTCCCCCAGCGCGCCGAGGACCGCGTGCTCGACATCCTGGTCCGCAAGACCGACACCATCCACCGCGAGCTCGGCAGCCTCTCCCCCGTCGTCGAGCGCAACCTCGAGGAGCTGCTGCGCAGCGGCATCGCCCACACCCGCGAGGCCGACCTCAGCGCCGACATCGACGCCCAGCAGCCCGCCCGCAAGACCCTCCTCGACCTCCAGATCGACCGCGAGCTCGAGCAGGTCCGCAAGCGCCAGCAAGACCTCAAGCTCCGCGTCCAGGAGCTGCGCGCCCTGCTCGCCGAATCTCAACAGTGGCTCGGCCTCACCGACGAGCACTTCCGCGGCGCCCTCTCTGCCGCCCTCGAGCTCCTCGGCGCCGAGCCCCTCACCCCCCTCGACGACCAGGCCCGCACCGACCCCGCCCGCGCCCGCTGGCGTATGCCCGCCCTCGACCGCCGCGCCGGCGCCGACCCGAGCTGGGCCGCCACCCTCGACGCCCTGCGCGTCCCCAAACGCCGCGACCAAAAGCCCTGGGAGTGGCGCCGCGAGGCCCCCATCCGCCCCGTCGTGTTTCGCGACCCGCGTAGCCTCGACGGCGAGGTCGTCCACCTCCACCTCGAGCACCGCGTCGTCCAGCGCCTGCTCGGCCGCTTCCGCTCGCAGGGCTTCCTCCACGACGAGCTGACCCGCGCCTGCGTCCTGCGCACCGACGACCCCGAGCCCAAGCTCATCGTCCTCGGCCGCCTCTCGCTCTACGGCCCCCACGCCGCCCGCCTCCACGACGAGGTCCTCGCCGTCGCCGCGGAATGGGTAGACCCCGAGCTACGCGCCCGCAAGCGCCTCACCGCGCTCCCCCGCAGCGACCGCGACGAGGTCCTCGCCCAGCTCGAGCGCTCGCTCGCCACCCCACGCCTGCGCGACGTCCCGGCCGCCCTCCAGACCCGCCTCCGCGCCCACGCCCCGCGCGACGTCGCCGAGCTGGTCCCCCAGCTCGAGACCCGCGCCCGCGAGCGCATCGCCAGCGCCGAGAAGCAGCTCCACCGCCGCGGCGAGCAGGAGGCCGCCGCCCTCGCCCAGGTCATCGCCGGCCAGATCTCCCGGATCCACGCCAGGATCGCCGAGTACGACGCCGCCCAGCTCGGCCTCGACTTCCGCGACGACCACGAGAAGCGCCAGATCGCCGCCGACCGCCGCTACTGGGACATCCGCCTCCCCGAGCTCGCCCGCGAGGCCCAGCGCGCCCCCGCGGCGATCCAGCGCGGCTACGCCGTCCAGGCCGTCCGCGTCGAACCCGTCGGCCTCGTCTACCTCTGGCCCGTCTCCGCATAAACCGCCATGGCCCATAACCCCGTCCTCGCCGCCCACAAGGAATGGATCGGCTACCTCCAGCCGGTCGGCCTCGTCGTCTCCCCGCACGCCCTGCTGGCCGCCCAGGCCGTCGTCTCCGAGCTCGTCAGCGAGCCACAGCAGCGCCTGCGCGCCCTCCCACGCCCCTTTCACCTCCCCACCCTCACCGCCGAGATCCTCGGCTGGCGCCCCGCCGACCTCGCCGGCGGCCCCGGCGGCCCGCCCCTCCCCGACGACCTCGCCCACCCGCTCCCCGAATACGGCGAGACCCTCCGCCCAACCTTCGCCGTCCCCGACCCCTCAAAACTCTCGCACGCCCCCGGCGCGCATACCCACCCCTGGCTGCTCCTCATCCAGGACCTGTCCCCGGGGACAGACCTCGACGCGCCCGCCCCCGCCTCCAGCCACAACTGGGACGCACCGCCCCAGGCCAAGTTCGAGCGCCTCCTCCGCGAGACCGGCGTCCCCATCGGCCTGCTCCACAACGGCACCCACCTCCGCCTCGTCTACGCCCCCCGCGGCGAGACCTCCGGCCACCTCACCTTCCCCCTCGAGTTCATGACCACCGTCGCCGGCCGCCAGTCCCTCGGCGCCTGCCTCATGCTCCTCAACGCCGACCGCCTATTCTCCGAATCCGACAATCGCCGCCTCCCCGCCCTCCTCAGCGAATCTCGCAAGTACCAAAACGAGGTCTCCACCCGCCTCGCCGAGCAAGTCCTCGGCGCCCTGCTGGAGCTCCTCCGCGGCTTCCAGGCCGCCGACGAGGCCACCCGCGGCGCCTTGCTCGGTGCGCTGTCCCGCGAAGACCCCCAACATATCTACGGCGGCCTGCTCACAGTATTACTCCGCCTCGTGTTCCTGCTATATGCGGAGGACCGCGGCCTGATGCCCGGCGAGCCGACCTGGACCGGCCACTACAGCGTGACCGGCCTGTACTTACAATTACGCGAGGACGCCGGCCGCCACCCCGACACCATGGACCAGCGCTACGGCGCCTGGCCAGCCCTCCTGTCCCTCTTCCGCCTCGTCTACACCGGCGGCACCCACGACCGCCTCCACCTCCCCGCCCGCGAAGGCCGCCTCTTCGACCCCGACAGCTACCCCTTCTTGGAAGGCCGCACCCGCAGCGAAGCCTGGCAACCCGGCGAGCGCCGCGAAGCCCCACGCGTCCCCGACGGCGTGCTCTGGCGCGTCCTCCAGGCATTGCTACTCCTCGACGGCGAGCGCCTCTCCTACCGATCCCTCGACGTCGAGCAGATCGGCAGCGTCTACGAATCCATGATGGGCTTTAAATTGGAGCGCGCCCACGGCCCCAGCATCGCCGTCCGCCCCCAACACGTCGTCGTCGACCTCGCCGAGGTGCTACGCCAAAAGCCCGAAGCCCGCGCCAAATTTTTAAAGGAGCAAGCCCACTGCGACCTGACAGGGGCGTCTCTTGCAGCGCTCAAAGCCGCCCAAAACCCAGAAGACGTGATCGCCGCCCTCGGCCGCAAACAAAGCCACCGCACCCCCGCGATCGTGCCCGCCGGATCCCTCTACCTCCAACCCGGCGAGGAGCGCCGCAAATCCGGATCCCACTACACCCCGCGATCCCTCACCGGACCGATCGTCCGCACCACCCTGCGCCCGGTTTTAGAAAGCCTCGGCGAACACCCGACCCCCGAACAGATCCTCGACCTCAAGCTCTGCGACCCCGCCATGGGATCCGGCGCCTTCCTGGTCGAAGCCGCACGCCAGCTCGGCGAACACCTCCGCCGCGCCTGGGACCTGCATAAATGCACACCCACGATCCCCCCCGACGAGGACCCCGACCTCCACGCCCGACGCCTCGTCGCCCAGCGCTGCCTCTACGGCGTCGACAAAAACCCGTTCGCCGTCGACCTCGCCAAACTCTCGCTCTGGCTGGTCACCCTCGCCAAAGACCACGCGTTCACGTTCTTGGATCATGCGCTCAAACACGGCGATAGCCTCGTCGGTTTAAATAAAGGCCAGATCGCCGAGTTCCGCTGGGACCACGAAACCAGGCTATCCGGCCCCCTCTTCGAGCATTTTAAGAGGCAAGTCGGCAAAGCCACCGCCCTGCGCCGCGAGATCTTCCTGCTCAGCGACGAACAAGACGCCGCCAAGCGCAGCACCCTGAAAAGCGCCGATGACGCGATCCACGAGGCCCGGCTTGTTGGCGATGCGGCGATCAGCGCCTTCTTCTCCGAGGATTCGGATAAGAAACGCCAACAACGCCGCGAGGAGCTTTATAAGGAGACAGTGCAGCCCGCCCAGAATGGCGACGCCAAAGCCCTGAACCGGCTGGAACAGCTCAGCCAGGCGCTTCGCAGCGGCGACAAGCCTGTGTCGCCGTTTCACTGGGAGATCGAGTTTCCGGAGGTCTTTGACCGCGAAAATCCGGGCTTCGACTGCTTCGTCGGCAACCCGCCGTTCGCTGGCCGGAATACGATCTTTAATACGGGCGGTGAAGCGTATCTGTACCTTCTCATTGATCTTACACCGGAGGCCCATGGCAGCAGCGATTTAGTCGCTTACTTTTTTCGTCGCAGCTTCGCGCTAGCCCGACACCGCGGAACTCTCGGCTTTATCGCCACAAATACGGTCGCACAAGGGGACACTAGAACCACAGGATTACGGTGGATTACGTCTCATGGTGGCTCGATTTATGAGGCCCGACGCAGAGTCAAGTGGCCTGGGCAGGCTGCCGTCGTCGTGAGCGTCGTACACATTACCCGAGGCCCCGCAGTTTCTTGCTACCTCGACCAAGTCCCAGTAAGAGGAATCTCCCACTTCCTGTCGCCAGGCACCGCACGCGATCCCGTTCCACTTCAAGCCAACCGTGCCACAAGCTTTATGGGTAATAAGGTCTATGGCCAAGGCTTCATTTTCGACGACTCAGATCCTGCCTCTACTCCCTTGGCCGAGATGGCCTCACTGATAAACCACGATGTTCGCAATGCGGAGCGGATCTTCGAATATATGGGTGGCGAGGACCTCAACAAGTCAGCCGCGCAGGTGCCGACCCGCTACGTAATCAACTTCAACAACTGGACGGAAGCCGAAGCTCGAAGTTGGTCCGACTTGTTAGCAATCGTGGAAGCCAAGGTCCGGCCCGAACGAGAGAAACTCGGGAACAACGGCGACGCACGCAGAAGGAAGGTCCATTGGTGGCACTGGGGGCAGGCTGCCCACGCACTGATGGCCCGCACAGAATCCTTGAGCCGCGTATTGGCAATATCTCAGGTCACGACGCATCTAAGTTTTTCCTTTCAACCATCCAGGCGGATTCTTTCCCATGGTGTCGCCGTCATAGCAAGCGAGAGCTACGCAATGTTTGGTAGCATCCAGTGCCGCGCCCACGAGGTCTGGGCACGATTCTTTGGCTCATCGATGAAAGACGACCTTCGCTACACCCCAAGCGACTGCTTCGAGACCTTCCCGTTCCCCGAGAACTGGCAGCAGAGCGAGCCCCTCGAGCGCATCGGCGAGCGCTACTACACCTTCCGCGCCGAGCTGATGGTCCGCAACAACGAGGGCCTGACCACCACCTACAACCGCTTCCACGACCCCGACGAGCGCGACCCGGACATCTTAAAACTCCGCGAGTTCCACGGCGAGATGGACCACGCCGTCCTGACGGCCTACGGCTGGAGCGACCTCGCCGAGCGCGCCACCTGCGAGTTCCGCCTCGATTACGAGGACGACGACGAGCCCAGCGACGACGACGCCCCCCGCGCCCGCACCAAAAAGAAGCCCTGGCGCTACCGCTGGCCCCAAGACTTCCACGACGAGGTCCTCGCCCGCCTCCTCGACCTCAACCAGGTACGCGCCGAACAAGAACGCCTCGCCGGCCTCGCCGCCACCCCCAAAAGCATCAAGCCCAAACCGACCGCCAAGAAGGTCAGCAAGGCGTCCGCGAAGAAGACCGCGACCCCAACGCAGACCGCCCTCCTCCCCCCCGACGAGGACTGACCCTGACGCCATGCCGATACCTCCGAACATCGACCCCTTCAGCGCCCTGGCGCTCTGCTTCGGTGTCACGCTCCCCTCGGACAAGCAGCGTGACCGCGATGCCGCGTTAGAAGGACTCGCCCGGTTCCTCGAGGTCACCCCCGCGCAGCGAAGAGCGCTGAATAAGAATATTCCGCCTCTCCTTCGAGCTCTGACGGCCCTGACGGCCAGCACCGGCGAAGGATGGCTCGAACTTCCCGAGCGCCTCAACAATGTCCTCGGCAAGCTCATCGCGCTGACTCCATCTATCAACGGGGTCCTGACACCACGTGTCGCAGCCAAGCTCGACAATGTTCTTAATAATCCGCGGCTCCCTCCCCCCACCTTGAGCACTCTCTTCGAGGTGCTCATCGCCAGAGCCCCTCGTACATCAGAAGACCCGGCTGCCTCGCCTCGCAAGTTTTGCCAATCTCTCCGCGAACGACATCCGCAGGCATATGAGCGGGCCTTGCATGCGTATAGGAAATTGTTTCACTCTGCCGACAGCGAAGGCGCGACCGACAGCGCCGATTCAGCGCCGATCCACCGGATCTCCCGGATCCTCGCTCGCCTCGAACGGGCCGGTAACTATCCAAAGCGCCCCCGCGAGGCCATCGAAGCGGCCTTGCACGCCTGGGCGGGAGCCTTCGAGAGCGCTATGCTCAAGGCCCTTATCTTCATCTGGTACATCGCGCAGCCGCTGAGCAAAGCCCCCGAGAAGCTCATCCCACCGCAAGGGGCCGCAGGTCGAGCAGACGGCACCGTCAATCCGGAGTTCAAGAAAGGCCCGATCTTCAAGGAAGCCCACGCCTGGTGCGAGGCTCAAGGCATTGACTTCCCATTCTACCCCAAGCTGGACCAACTGCGCAATTCACAGGCTCACGAGGATTATACCCTCTCCGCACGCATGGTCGAACTCCAGGGCCATCACGGGGTCCTCGACAGGATGAACATCAAGGACCTCGTATCGCGCGTCGAACAAGACATCCATTTCGCCTACTTCTTCGATCAGGGCCTCCTCGAGGCTGAGAGCGAGCGAAAAGAGCAATCTCCAGAAGTTGACGCCGCATGGAAAGCCGCCATCGCGTACCTGCCCGAGCTCAACCAGGCGATCAAGCCAGCCCCTCAACGTCGTAGCCAAACGCAGCGAGCGAAGCCGACGATGGCCAAGGCAAAGACCACGACGAAGGCCAAGGTCAAGACCACGACGAAGGTAGCCGCGAAGAAACAGGCCAAGTCACGGCCAAGTCCAAGCCGACCGCGATGGCCAAGGCCAAGGCAGCCACGACCGCCAAGGCAAGCCCGGCCGCCAAGTCGAAGGCCAAGTCGACGGCCAAGAGCAAGGTGGCCTCGCGGCGTTCTTGAAAGGCTGGTCTCCCCATGCAACTCACCGCCATCACCAGCCTCCGCCGCGTCGAGAAGCTAGTCGAGCAGTTCCGAGATCGCCTCAGGAGCATCGAAACGGAGGACGAACGCAAGGTGGGGAACCCGTCGTCCACAAGCATATGCACCGTCGATATACATCGTGACCACGGCTTCTGGGTCGTTCTCGACGACCGCAGTATCGACACTCAGACATGGCACGTCTTCGGCTTGATCAATGACCGCCTGGACACCCCAGACTCCACCCTCGAGCACGTCTGCCAGATCAATTTCTCCTACGAGGGTGACGTCGGTAGAGTCGGCGGATTGTTCGCCCAGGATCAACGCGGCAACATCTATATTACACACTCCGGGGGTGTTGGGGGCGGCCGCGCAGGGATCGGCAAGAACGCATTCTTGGACTTCCTCGCCGAGCGCACGCACGACCTCGTGCCCGTCGAGGTCGACGTGGCACGCGCTCCCCCTACCCAGCGCCTTGTACTCTGCGACTTGGATGACCCGCTTCTACCCCAGAAGATCGCGCGCTTCGTCCGCCTCGTCGCCGATTTCAAGGCGACCGTGCGAGGCCAGCCGCTCCCCTCGTGGCCGCCGGTTACCCAATCGGTGCCTCCCACCGGCCAGGGACGCCAGCAGAGCCCCGAGATCCGGCGTGCCGTCGAGCGACACGCCATGGACCGCGTCGAGCGCCACTATCGAACGCAGGGTTACTCCGTGGAGCGCGTCACCACCCAGCCAGGCGAGCTCGACCTCCGATGCCTCCGGCGCGGACGGGAGCTCCGCGTGGAGGTGAAAGGGACCACCAGCGCGGGCGACTCCGTCGAGCTCACCGCCGCCGAAGTTCGCTACGCGGCGAAGGGCAACCCGCCGGTTCACCTCGCCGTCGTTTCGAGCATCCAGGTTGACAGCGATCGCAGCCCACCCCTAGCGAGCGGCGGTGAGCTCTACATATACGAGAGCTTCACCCCCTCGGACCATACCCTGACCCCCACCAAGTTCCGCTGCACCCTCGACCATTCCCGTGGCAAGTACGCCTAAATCTCGCGCCTGCCCCCTTTTCCAACGCGACGCGCCTGCGCGGCTCCGCGCGCAGCAGCGATCCCCCGCTCGTAGTAGCGTCCCTCTCACCAAGCGGATACAGTGGCCGCCCCGTTTCGATTCCGCGCAAAGGCACCATGAAAGCATCTGAGACCGAGTTCAAGAAGATCATCGAGGGGACCACCCAGTTCTTCGTCCCCCACTACCAGCGCGCCTACTCCTGGCATCAGAAGCAATGGCTGCAGCTCTGGGACGATGTCGTCGGCCTCGCGGCGGACCGCAGCAACGGCGCTCCGGAGGCCGCAAAGCCCACACACTTTATCGGTTCAATGGTGACGATCCCCGGGGTGTCGGTACCTCAGGGAGTCGCCAAGTACGTGCTCATCGACGGTCAGCAGCGGCTCACGACCCTCATGCTCCTCCTGGCGGCCCTGCGTGATCTCGCCCGCGAACTCGGAGATGCCCGCCGGGCTGAGATGGTTCACAACCTGTACCTGACGAACCAATATCAAGAAAAACTTGAACACTACAAGCTGCTACCCACCAAGGCGGACGATCCGAACAGCAGTGACCAACAGGCGTTCATCAGGATCCTCTCCCCTGAGGTCGGCCCGAGGGTCCCGGAACATCGCGCGACCGCAGCCTACGAGTTCTTCGCCAAGAGGATCCGACTGCCGACCGCACCCCGGCCGGATGTCCTCATTGACACCATTACGACGGGCTTGATGATCGTCTCCATCGTCCTCGATCGCGACGATAATCCGTACACAATTTTCGAGAGCCTAAACGCCAAGGGACAGCCCCTTTCGCAAGCCGACCTGATCCGCAACTACTTCTTCATGAGAATCCACCAGGACGAACATGAAAGAGCGCACACGCAATTCTGGCAGCCGATGGAGCGCATGCTCGCAGATACAGATATGACGGAGTTCTTTCGTCAGTACCTGATGAGAGACGGCACCCTGGTCAAGATCGACGCGGTGTACATCGAGCTGAAGCGATCGACCGACCGCCGCAGTTCGCTCAGCCCCATGGGACAGCTCCAGGAGCTGCACCAGTACGCCGAGTTCTTTGGCCGCATCACACACCCCGTGCGTGAGCCGAACCCGCTCGTCCGGCGAGCACTGACCAACCTCCGCCGGCTCAACCTGGGCATCACAGCATCCTTCCTGCTGAATCTTTACCACGACTACGCCAGTCAGCAGATCAGCCCCGAAGTCATGGCTCAAGCGCTCTCGACGGTCGAGAACTTCCTGCTTCGCCGCTTCGTGTGTGGCGTGCCAACGAACGTCTTGAACAAGATCTTCCCTGCGCTCTACAAACAGACCTGCACCGGCGGCAAGTTCAGCCTCGAACTCCTGAAGGCCTACCTCGCCGAGCGAGGCTATCCGACCGACGACGATTTCAAGATCCGTCTGGCGGATGCGCGAATGTACGGCGGTGGCGATCGCCGCGACAAGACCAAGTTTATCCTCGACCGCATTGAGCAGTCTTTCGGCCACAAAGAGGCCGTCAGCACGGATCCTCTGACGATCGAACATGTCATGCCGCAGACGCTGAGCCCGCAATGGCGCGAGGCCCTCGGGGCGGATATCGACGAGCAATTCGAGACGTACCTGCATCAGCTCGGGAACTTGACGCTCACCGGCTACAACGCCGAGCTCTCGAACGACCCCTACCCTGCGAAGCGCCATCGCTTGCTCCAGAGCCACATCGAACTCAATCGCTACTTTCAGGGCATCGAGGCCTGGAACTTCGAGACCATCGAGGCGCGCTCGCTCGCCCTGGCGCAGCAGGCGCTCTCCATCTGGCCCAGCTTTCGGCCCCAGAAGGAGGGACCTGCTCGCCCGCATGGGATGGTGACCGGCACCAAGCCCAGCATTGTGTATATCGGCGACGAGAATCACGAGGTCAAAGACTGGAGCGACGTCCTTGAGTTCGTCATGACATACCTCAGCGAGAGCCATTCTGAGCAATTCCCGGCGCTACAGGAGGACTTCCCCAAGCAGATCGCCGGCAGGGCGAACCAGCTTCGTACTCCGCGCCAATTGACCAACGGGTACTTTTACGAGACCAACATGAGTGCGAACCGCATCTTCCGGCTCTGCGAACAATTGCTCGACTACGTGGGTTCCCGCGAGTTGTTGCGGGTCGAGACTCGGAAGTAGCGGCACCGACCACAGCCGTTCGCCGCCCGCCGAATACGACTGAACTCAAGCCAAGAAGGTCTGCAAGCGTTGCTCCAAGGATGAGGCCACCCCAATACAGGTCGCCCTGATCGACAACGCAGACGACGACCAAACCGGACTCTCCATGGCCAAACACCCTCAGAAGCCCTCCATGACCGAAGCCGAAGCCACGACAAACCCGCTCGACAGGTTACTCGGCGACCTCTCGAAGCACGGCCAGGACCTTGAGCTGGGCGAACGCTTGTGGGCACAGTTGGCCGCGCACGGTCATGAGGTCATCCCGGCGATCCTCGATTATGCCGATGGTGAGCGGCCATTCAAATCGGTCGATCGTGCGCTCCAGCGGATCCTCGAGGCCACCGACCCGGAATTGCTCGGACATGCCGCGTCTCTGCTCGAAGCATCGCTGGGTCGTACAGTCCCCTTGACCCGCCGGATCGCCGCTATCAAGGCGTTTCCATACGGCTTCAGGCAAGACCCTCGTACGCACGACCGTCTCCTCAATCTGGCACTCGATCCGGGCGAGGAGACCGCGGCTCGGGCTGCCGCCCTGGGCGCCCTCGCTGAAATGAAGCCCCGAGGTCCCCAAGCAGAGCGTCTGCTCGCCATCCTCGAGACCGACCAGGAGCACTGGCTGTCCCAGGGCCCACTCCGGGAGGCTGTGTTCCTGTGCCTGCGTCGTCACGCGCTCGAGATCCCCAGTCGCCAGCTCCTGCGACGCCTCGAGCCGCTCCTGACACACCCCGACGCTCACCTTCGCAAGCGCACCATCGAGCTCATCGGCGCATTCGGAGACATCGACATCATCGAACACCTCTTCGCCCTGCCCGACGCACCGCTCCACCGACGCGAGATCCTGGACGCGGTCGCCGCGATCACCAACCGCCCGATCAATCTGCTCAGCATGCGCGCGGACGCTTTCGAGGCCTTCATCGCGCGTGTCCTGAAACGAATGGGCTTCGAGGACGTCAAGGTGACCCGCTTCTCGGGCGACGAAGGCATCGACGCCGAATGCACACGGGTGGGCCAGGGCTTTGCAGGCACGGTGAAGGAGAAAGTCATCGTACAATGTAAGCGCTACACGACCAAGCCGATCGACGAGGCTACGATTATCGCTTTCGCGGACACTGTACTCCAGCACCAGGCGCACCACGGACTCTTCATCACGACCTCGAAATACACAAGTGGCGCACGCGAATTTGCCAGGCCGCGCAAGAACCTCGACCTCATCGCCGGGGACGACCTCGTCCGGCGCCTCGAGAAGGACTTCGCCGCCAATCGCTACACCATACGAGTCCACACGTGACCCAATCTGAGTCCTCGATTGCTCGTTCAGACTGAAAGGAAGACATTGCTCGAATCATCCGCCACCGCAGACATCTTCGAACTCCTCGGCGTCAAGGAGCGAGAGAACACCTACACCCGCCTCCTCGCCTATCTCCTGAAGGCGAGCCCCGGCCTGCGCGACAGGCTGATCGAGCGCGCGTTCGGATCGTCCGTCCTACCGGCGACCGCGTTCTCGACCGAATGTCAGACCAGCCTTGATCCTGAGAACATCCCAGATCTGCTATTGGAGGCCACAGACGAGGCCGGCAAACGCTGGGTCTTGTTCGTGGAAACCAAGGTCCACGCGAGTGAGGACCTGGAGCAGACGGCGCGTTACCACGCTGCATGCGTCACGCGCGTCGGCAGCGACGAGCGCGTCGGCGGCGTGTTTCTCACGCTCAAGGGCGCCGACCCCAAACACGGCAAGGTCCACGCCCTCTCGCACAAAGAGCTGGCGACATGGGTCGAGGATCATGCCGCCGACTTCGCGGTCAACCCGATGCTTCACGGTGCCGCCTCTGCGTACGTCGCCCGGGCACGCGTCGAGCCTCCGGTCGCCCGGGAAACCACGCAGCTCAAGGCGCTCCTGGAGCGGCGCGAGGGGCTCATTCCCAGGCTCGCCGGCGCCGAGGCCATCGCCGCCGCGTGCGTCACCAAACTGCCAGGCTGGGAGTCCTGGGCGGTCAAGATCCAGGGCCACGGTCACGCCAACCCTGGGTTGTTGTTCCGCCAGGCAGGATGGCTGGGTCCAGAAAAGCTCGGGACGAGGTGGACCCGGGGTAACTACAACCTTCACCTCGAGATCGAGCTCACCAGCGCCGCCACCTGGCGGATAAAGCTCCACCTCGAGACCGAGCCGTACCTCCCGCAACGAAAGCTCGCCGCAGTCGCCGGGCACGAGAAGTTCACGGCAATGCGCGACCACTTCCGCAAGCTCCTCACGGACAAGCTCGAGCCAGCGAGCGGCTGGAAGCCAAGGGGACGCAAGCTGCAGATCGCCACCTACAAGTTATCGGTCGGCCCCGAGTCCACCGTCGCCGAACTCCTTGCGGCTTTGGCACCAGCGTTGGAGTATATCGCTCCCCTCGTTTCAACCGCACTGGCAAAGGTCAGCGCTTCGTAGCCGCAGCGCGCATTCACCAATCACGGATTGATCGATCCCCCATGGAATTCGACATAAACTGGCTCATCAAGATCGCCCGCGCCGCGCACGCCCATCACAAAGCGCACCACCGCATCGAAGTCACCGTCACCCAGCGGACCGACGACCTCGGGATCCGCCTCGCCGTCGACCTGCAGGCCGCGATCCCCGACGATGCGCTGATCTTCGCCAGGATCAGCGGCGCCTGGCTCGGTAACCTCGCGGCCGTCGATGATGTGCTGTACCGCGACGCCGATGGCAGCTTCCTGACGATCGGCCCCGTCGTCGGCCAGCGCGCCGCCCTCTACATCCCCTACGGCGCCGCCAGCAACCGTGGCCCCGGACTCTACAACCTCGATATGAGCGTCCAACTCCTCGGCAGCAACCCCGAGAAACCGACCGAGGTCGCCCACGCCACGATAAAGCTCGCCCTCCCCGAGCAACGTCCGTGGCGCCGCCTCGCGTTCTTTCTGCCGCTCGTCCAGCTCTGTATGGCGGTGATCCGCGTCGACGACGAGATCCTACCCATCGAGATCCGCGGCCTCAAGTCGCTCCTCGGCGACGGCATCCCGCTCTCCGCCCAGGACCTCTCCGACCTCCGCCACCTCATGAAAGCCCCGACTCCGTCCGACCTCGCGGGGCCCCTACAAAGCCTCATGCTCCGCTTACCGATGCTAACCCCGCAATCCACGCTCGAACTCCTCACCGAGGTCGCCCGCCTCGACGGCGCCGTCAACGTCCACGAATACGCCGTCCTCTCGCACATCGCCGCCCTCCTCGGCTTCCCGACCGCGCGCCACGCCGCCCTCATCGCCCCCCCAACAGCCCGCCCCCTCGCCCCAGTCCGGACCACTTGACGCACAACTGATGCTCTCGGCTAATGGCATCATTCTCCACCACCCATCCATTCGCCTATCACACCTTCCCGCTGACCGCGGCGCGGTCGCTCTGGTCAAGCGGCACCCTGCTCGGGAAGGCTGACCTGGGCGGCGCGGTCCAGGCGCGAAGGACCAGCGCGGGGACGGATCACCGGCTCGGCTTCTCGCACTTCGTTCACCTCTATCTCCCGCGGCGCGGCGCCTCGCCGGCCTCGCTGCCGATCCTCGGCGCTCAGCTCCAGCCGGCGCTCGAGCCCGCGTGCCCGCACGCGCTGCTCGTGGTGCCCACCGCCGGCCTCGCGGACGCGGATTGCTCGCTATGCAACTGGAACATCGCGGTGAGCCGGCCCGGCGTGCCTGGCGTGGCCCACGGCGGCAACTGGACCCGCGGCACCAACCCCGACCGCATCGCCGAGGTGTGGCGGGCCTTTCGCGCGACGAGCCCGGACCCCGTGATGGCCCGCGGCTTCTGGGGCGACCCCGAGGTGCCGATCCTCGCGGGCGACCAGATCGCCGGCAACCTGCGGCTGCTCAGCCGCGCCCCGCAGAAGACGCCCGAACTCCTGCTGCGATCCCCCGCCCGTGTGTTCGCCGGCGCGACGATCCTCGCCTTCTCACGCGCCGATCTCACATCGCTACAAAGTCTCGGCCCGCCCCCGGACGGCGCCACACTCTCCTTCGCCGAACTCCCCGGATACGACCCCGAAGACGACCCGCTCGGACCCCGCCGCCTGGCCCTCGACGCTTTCCTCGCAGGCCAAGGCGACCGCCCAAACATCGACTTCGACGCCATCCGCCGCCGCCCCAAATAGCCCCGCCCACCGGGTTGCGCTCTCAGCGCAGACATGACGGAGAGCCGAGCGCCAGCAGTTCGACGCCGCGCCACAGCCGGGGTAACCTCCGCCCCCGCTCCTGAAGCAGGACAGACCGAATGCTCCACGCCCTTCGACTGCACGACTATCGCTCTTTCGCCGACTCCGGCCGGATCGAGCTGTCCGACGTGAACATCTTCATCGGACCCAACAGCGCCGGCAAGTCGAACATCATGACGGCGATCGAGCTCGCGCTGGTCAATAGCAACCGCACTGGATTGACCCCGCTAGACCTCTCGCAGGTGCCATCTTTCGGCTCCTTCGACTCGATTCTCCGGCGCCCCGGCAAGCATCGTAAGTCCGACGATGCAGAGTTCTCGCTCCTTTGCGAGTGGCAAAAGTTCGGCGCGCGCCACTTCTTCCGCCGCTCTCCGTCCTCCGGCGCCACAATCGTGCATAGGACCGAGTACTTCTCCCGAGGCTCACCCGAGAACCTCGTGCTCACTGCCGAAGCGACCGACGCCGAGGGTAGCGAATACCATGGTCTTGATAGCAAAAAGCGCATCCAGGCGATCCGATTTCTCCAGGGAGCGCCACTGTTGGTCCACCAGCAGACCCGCCACCGGGTGCAGGGTGTAAAGGCCGTCGGGCCTCCTGGGCCGAGCGCGCGCCGCGACACCGTGGTCGTCCGCCCGCACCGTCCCGTGCCCCGATCTGTCTACGTCCTCGACGATCCATTAATGCACGCCGACGACAGCCGGCTCATCAGCGACCTCCTGCGCCTTTGGAGCGACGACGGCGACAGCAAGGCCCGGGCGACCATCGTCGAGAACTTGCAGACCATGAAGCTCGCCGTCGACATCGAGGCGCGCACCCTGGGGCGCCGAAAAGGCCCTCGCACCGCCGAGATCCGCGTCGCTCCGCGAAAGAAGAGCGACGTCGCCACGCTCGCCGACGTCGGCTACGGCGTGAGCCAGATCCTCCCGCTGCTCTCGCACGACGCCCAGCTCGCGGATGGCAACCTCGTCGCCTACCAACCCGAGGCCCACCTCCACCCGCTCGCCCAGTCGCGCCTCGCGGATGTCTTCGTCGCCTCGGCCGCGCGCGGCAACAAGGTCTACGTCGAGACCCACAGCGAGCACCTCGTGCTCCGCCTTCAGACCCTTGTCGCTGCCGGGCTCGACCCGGCCAAGGTCCGCGTCTTCTGCGTCGAACACGACGGCAAGCAGTCGGTCGTGACCACAATGACATTTGATAAACACGGGATCCCAAAGACGCGCTGGCCGAAGGGCTTCCTCGACACCGGGCTGGATCTGGCGCGAGACCTCGCCGCGCAGCGTCGGGAGCAGGCGCGATGACGCGGGCGGACCCGCGCGCGTTCTACGACACGGTCATCTTCAACCTGTCCCTCAACAAGGCAGACGCTGACCACGAAGCCTGCAGGGCCCTGCTCGACACTCACCAGCGCCGGCATGCAACCCCCTGACATCAAACAGGCCTTCGCCGCGGTGGGCGGCAGGGCGTCGCTGTTCGTGACCCGCGACCGTGACTTCCGCGACCCGAAGGACAAGGGGCAACGGGGCAAGAAGCGCCGGGGAACGACGGTCCACAACCTGCTCCGGGACACGCTCCATCTCGAGGTGCTGTTTCCGATCGACGCGCACGCAACACTGATCCCCGGGAGCATGGGGGACGCCGGATAGGCACGGCCCGCCCTGTGCGAACGGAATTCGTCGCCCTGCTCGCCGCTTCTCTGGTGTCTTGCGCCGCACTCCAGTACCGTCGCCACGTGCAGGCTCCTGCCCAGGTCCGCGATCAGCTCGCCTCAGCCCTCGCGCTCGACCTGGTCGGGCCGGCCCCCGACGACGCTGCGCACGCCGAGGAGGTCCTGCCGACCGCCCCCTCGGTCTGGTACCTGACCGGCTTCCTGGTGCCCTTCGAGGCCCCGCCTGGCGAGCGCGAGGGCGACGACGCCGACGGCGAGCTCGACGGCATTGATAAGGCCCGCGGCGGCGACGACGAGTCAGCGCCCGAGGCCACCGCGGCGCGCAAGGGCCTGTTCCCGTCCTCCATCGGCCTCAGCCTGCTCGTCCCGGCCGAGGCTCGCAGCCTCACCGTCACGGCGCGCTGGGGCGACTACAACCCGCTGCCGCTCGCGGAGGCCGACCTCGAGCACCACCGCGCGCCGCGCTGGCAACGGCGGCCGCGCGCCGAGACCGTCGAGCTCCCGCTCCACGAGAACCATCCCCCGCACCAAATCGCCGGCAGCGGCGGCCTCGAGCTGGTCCTCTCCGTGCGCGCCGCCCCGACCGGCACCGGCCTGCCGCCGGGCACCCGCGCCCTCTCCGTCTTCCTCGTCAACCGTCGCCCGCCCGTCGAGGGCGCGCGCGAGCAGGCGTGGGTGTTCCAGGCCGGCCTGCGGGTCACCAGCGCCGCCCCGCTGGTCGCCAGGCCGGACGTGCGCAGCTCGACCGACTGGGACGACCGCGTCACCGACCTGCAATACCGCGCCGTCGCCGAGCACGCCGTCGGCCACAACATCTCGGTCCGCGTCCACTGCGACGAGCACGATCAATGCCGCGACGTCGAGACCACCTGGATGCCGCGGGCCGAGGTCGAGAAGGTCATCGCCACCGCGATCCCCGGGGTCGACCTCGGCATGGAGGCGATCGCCGCGGCCCCCAGCGGGGCTGCCCTCAAGGACAGCCTCGCCCCCTTGCTCGACGCTTATACGACCTGGCTCAAGGGCCAGGCCACCGTGAAGCTCGAGGGCCTGCGCAAGGAAACTTGCGTCGACCTCCTCGAGCGCGCCGAGCTCGCGCGCGACCGCGTCGACGCCGGCCTCACCGCCCTCGCCCGCGACCCCGAGGCCTTCCACGCCTTCCAACTGGCCAACCGCGCCGTCGCCACCGCCATGCGTCAGCGCGCCTGTCACGGCACCGACAGGCGCCCGGAGCAGATCGATCCGCCGCGCTGGCGCCCCTTTCAGCTCGCCTTCATCCTCCTCAACCTCCCCGGCATCGTCGACCCCACGCACGCCGATCGCAGCGTCGTCGACCTCCTGTTCTTCCCGACCGGCGGCGGCAAGACGGAGGCCTACCTCGGCCTCTCCGCCTTCACCCTGGTCCTGCGTCGCCTGCGTAACCCCGGCCTGCTCGGGGCAGGGGTCGGCGTATTGATGCGTTACACTCTGCGCCTCCTGACCCTCGATCAGCTCGGCCGCGCCGCCACGCTGATCTGTGCCCTCGAGCTCGAGCGCCAGGGCGACACGCAGCGCCTCGGCACCTGGCCGTTCGAGATCGGCCTGTGGGTCGGCCAGGCCGCCACGCCGAACGCCATGGGCGCGAAGCACGACAGCCGCCCGACCACCGCCCGCGCCCGCACCCTCGCCCACCAGAACAATTACAAGCGTCATCCCTCGCCGATCCCGCTCGAGAACTGCCCCTGGTGCGGGACCCCGTTCGAGCACACCTCGTTTCGCCTGCACCCCACCCTCGACCACCCCCGCGAGCTGCAGATCCGCTGTTCGAACCGCGATTGCGTATTCACCCGTAATCAGGCCCTCCCGCTCGTCGCCGTCGACGAGCCGCTATATCGCCGCCTGCCCTGCTTCGTCGTCGCCACGGTCGACAAGTTCGCCGGCCTGCCGTGGGTCGGCGAGGCCGGGGTCTTGCTCGGGGGCGCCGACCGATCCGACGCAAACGGCTTCTACGGGCCCGCAGAGCCCGGGGAGGGCCGCCCGCTGGCCCGCCCGCTGCTCCCGCCAGATCTGATCATTCAGGACGAGCTCCACCTGATCTCGGGCCCGCTCGGGACCATGGTCGGCCTCTACGAGACCGCCCTCGACGCGCTCGCCACCCGCAAGCAGGGCGAGGCCCTGATCCGCCCGAAGATCATCGCCTCGACCGCGACCGTCCGCCGCGCCGAGAAGCAGATCCGGGCCCTGTTCGGCCGCAGCGTCGTTGAGGTGTTCCCGCCACCCGGGCCCGATCCCCGCGACAGCTTCTTCGCCCGCACCGTCAAGCCGACCGAGAAGCACGCGCGCCTCTACCTCGGCATCGCCAGCCAGGGCCGCTCGCTCAAGGTCGTCCTGCTGCGCACATACCTGGCATTGATGGCCGCCGCGCAGAAACAATGGCAGCAGGCCGGCGGGGTGAAGAACCTCGATAACCCCGCCGACCCATACATGACATTGCTCGGATACTTCAACTCGCTACGCGAGCTCGGCGGCAGCCGGCGCATCGTCGAGGACGAGGTCAACGCGCGACTCACCTATTACCGCGACCGTCACCGCGAGGGCGAGGCCGAGGGCGACTTCGCCAACCGCAACATCGATCACCTGCCCCAGGAGCTGACCTCCCGCATCAGCACCGGCGAGATCGCCGAGACCAAGCGCCGCCTCGGCTCCCGCTTCCACGAGAAGGACCGCGTCGACGTCGCCCTCGCCACCAACATGATCTCCGTCGGCCTCGACATCACCCGCCTCGGCCTGATGGTCGTGCTCGGCCAGCCGAAGACCGCCGCCGAATACATCCAGGCGACCAGCCGCGTCGGCCGCGACGACCAGCGCCCCGGCCTCGTCATCACATTATTAAATGTTCACCGCCCGCGCGACCGCTCGCACTTCGAGCGCTTCGCCGCCTGGCACGCCAGCTTCTACCGCGCGGTCGAGGCGACCAGCGTCACGCCCTTCTCCCCGCGCGCGCTCGGCCGCGGCCTGGCGGCGATCACCGTCGCCCTCGCCCGGCACGGCAACCGGCGCCTCACCCCGGGCAAGCGCGCCGTCGACATCGCCAGCGAACGCGACCGCCTCGGCTTCGTCGCCGACGCGGTCGCCGCTCGCGCCGAGGCCCACGACCGAGACCTCGGCGCCGCCGCCCGGGCCCACCTGCGCAAGCACATCCACACGCGGGTCGAGCGGCTGCTCGACGACTGGTCGAAGCTCGCACAGGCCCAGCAGGACGCCGGCGAGGGCCTGCAATACCAGCATTCATCCAGCAACGACGCGCTCCTGCATCAACCCGGCGATCCGCAGCTCGACAAGGTCGCGGCCGAGTTTCGCAAGTTCACGGCGGCCCGCAGCCTGCGAGACGTCGAGCCCGCCGTCGACCTCTGGATCCGCAACCCGGACGGCTTCCTCGTCGACGACGAGCGGGAGCAAGCATGAGCAAGCCCACCAAGGTCCCGGTCTCCGGCCAGATCCGCCGCAGCCAGATGATCACCACTTTCGGCCCCGGCGCGATGATCGATCTGCCGCTCCATTCGGTGATCGTCGGCGGCCTCGAGCACTGGACCGACCAGGGCCGCCAGCCCATCCACGAGAAGCGCCTCGAGGCCAGCATTGCGCGGCAGCTCGAGCTCCCCGAGGGCACCCGCGTGCCGATGTTCTCGCCGCCCGTCGACGACGAGGACCCGACCTCCCCGCGCGCCGGGGTGACCTGCTTCGTCTTCCCCGCGTGGTTCGTCGCCCAGGTCGAGGGCGTGACCCACCGCGACCCGGGCGGCAAGCCCTACCGCACCCGTCCACTCGTCCACTGGCGCGGCCTCGAGGGCGGCAGTACCTACCTACATAACGGCAAGAAGGTCCCCGTCGTCCCGGTGCGCTTCGTCCAGGCCTGTCGCAACGGACATATCAGCGACATCGACTGGTATCGCTTCGTCCACGCCGGTGATCCGCCGACCCGCGCCCGCCTCTGGATCGACGAGGGCGGCACCGGCGGCGACCTCGGCGATATCTACATCCGCTGCGAGGCCACCGGCGTCCGCCGCCCGCTCGGCGAGGCCAAGCTGACCGACAGCCGCGTATTCGGTCGCTGTCGCGGCGAGCGTCCCTGGCTCGGCCGCAACGCGAATGAAGTATGTCGGGCCCAGGACAGCGAGGAGCCCGAGTGGGCCCGTTTGCTCGTTCGCTCGGCCAGCAATGCATACTTCGCCCAGGTCCTTCGCGTCATCTCGCTGCCCGAGGCCGACGAGGCCGTGCGCAAGGCCGTCGACGCCGTCTGGGACATCCTCGAGGCCGCCGTCGACAGCCAGGACGACCTGATCAACCTCCGCCGCAAGAACAAACCGGGGATCACGCGGCACCTCGGCACGCTCAAGGACGCCGACATCTGGGCGGAGATCCAGCGCCGCAACCACCCCGGCCTCGAGCAAGACAAGAAGATCAAGGTCGCCGAGATCGAGACCCTGCTCGCGTGCCCGCACGAGGCCGCGCACGAGGAGGAGCCCGAGGACGACTTCTTCGCCCGCACCCGCGTCCTGGACGCGCTCCCGCCGATCCTCGACGGCCGCCTCGAGCGCGTCGTCCTCGTCCATAAACTGCGCGAGGTCGTCGCCCAGATCGGCTTCACCCGCTTCGAGTCCGTCATGCCCGACATCGACGGTGAGCTCACCCTCGGCGTCCGGCGAGCCGCCCTCTCACGCGACCCCACCTGGGTGCCGGCGGTCGAGAACCGCGGCGAGGGCATCTTCCTCGCCTTCGACAATGACCGGCTCGCCAGGTGGCAGGATCGAAAGCCCGTCACGGCCCGCGTCCGCCAGCTCGCGCAGGGCTTCGACGCCTGGGCCAGCGCGCGACGGATCGACAACGCCGTATTCCCGGGCGCACCCTACATCATGCTGCATTCGCTCTCGCACCTGCTGATCCAGGCCGTCGCGCTCGAATGTGGGTACGCCGCGACCGCGATCAGCGAGCGCATCTACGCTGGCCCGGCCGGCCACGGGGTCCTCCTATATACCGGTACCCCCGGCTCCGAAGGCACCCTCGGCGGTCTGGTCGCGGTCGGACGCCGCATCGAGCATTATCTACAGTTCGCGCTCGAGCTCGGCCGCCTGTGCTCGAACGACCCGATCTGCGCCCAGCACATGCCGGCCGACCGCCACGAGGACCGACCCCTCCACGGCGCCGCGTGTCACGGCTGCCTGCTCATCGGCGAGCCCTCCTGCGAGCGCCGCAACGAGCTCCTCGACCGCGCGCTCGTGGTCTCCACCGTCGACGCCCTCGGCGCAGAATTCTTCGTCGACCCGTGACCTCGCTTGTCAGCGCGGGTCCCCCCGGGGCACCCTCGATCGTGATGCTCCCTGGCCTCGGTCCGACCGCGCTCGACGACCTCGCGTCGGCGCTCGAGGCCGGCCGCCTGCGCGCCCCCTACACCCGCAGCGCGGCCCGGCGACATGTCCCCGAGGACATGCTCGACGCGGTCCTACACGCGCTCGGCGAGCTCGACCACCAAAGCTTCACCCCGAAGCAGGCCGCCCTCGTCCTGCGTAAGCTGGCCGCCGAGCGCAGGCACCTGCAGGCCAGCGAGCGCGTCGAGCTGGTATGGAGCGGCCCCGACGCGCCCGGCACCGCCCCTCGCGACACCGCGGTCGTCATCCGCGGCCTCTGCGGCGCGGCGCGCCGCAGCGTGCTCGTCGCCAACTACGCCTTCGACCGCGCCCGCGACGGCGACGCCCTGCTGCGCGCCCGTGCCCTCTGGCAACCTCTCGCCGACGCCATGGACGCCCGTCCCGGGGTGGCCGTGCGGATCTTCGCCAACGTCGAGCGCAAAGACGGCCCGCAATATACGCAGCTCGACGCCTCCGACTGGGTCAACCGCTTCCTGTCGCACTTCACAGACCACCTGTGGCCCGGCCGGCGCCTCCCGGAGCTCTACTACGACCCCCGCAGCCTCGCCGCGGACCCGAGCCAGCGCGCCATCCTCCACGCCAAATGCATCGTCGTCGACGACACCCAGGTCTTCCTGACCTCGGCCAACTTCACCCAGGCCGGCCAGCAGCGAAACCTCGAGGCCGGAGTGCGCCTCGAGAACCCCGCCCTCGCCCACGACCTCACCGCACAGTTCGACGCCCTGGTCCAAACCGGCGCCCTCCTCCCGATCCACAACAGCCCTCGCCGCCCTCGCAACGCGTAGCCTGCCGAGCGCCTGCCGGAACCTATCAATGACTTATACCGGCGCGGTCGAAGGCGCTTGTCACCGCTGCGCGGCTCCAAGCGCCTCCACCAGCTCTCCAAGAGGTGGGCTGACTCCCGAGAGTTTTGGGGACTCGCGGGAGTTCAGGCCCTGGGCGAATTCATGAAATACGACGCGGACTTGTGG
>Ga0105045_10000364_pt1 | contig 31632 bp, 29 predicted proteins | sample MAT02_FD_78089 | JGI IMG/M metagenome (GOLD analysis project Ga0105045, IMG submission 78089) | Freshwater microbial communities from Lake Fryxell liftoff mats and glacier meltwater in Antarctica - MAT-02 (megahit assembly) | ecosystem: Environmental > Aquatic > Freshwater > Ice > Liftoff... | reverse complement strand
TTACATCGCTTGATGCAAAAGTGCCCCGCTGGTTAAAGCTTACTTATATTATTCTTCCAATTTGGGGAGTTATTGTTCTGTTTCTTTATTGGAATGGCAGTCATGGATGGTTGGATAGGGGATCATGGAAGGAATTACAGCAAGCTGCAAACACCACCTACCCTTTCAGGGATTACGACAACACCAAGCCTAAACCTTAGATAATTTTTTTAAACACGAAGACACTAAGATTGAAAGGTATAAGATTTATTAAAGTTGTGATTTTTTAAACACGAAGACTAGGAAGACTAGGAAGACCACTAAAAATTCATAAAGAATAACAAAAAAATAAATTTTTCTCTTTATAGATTAAAAAGGATTAATTTTTTCATTACACGGTGACTTATAAACGAATAAATAACGTTTGTGAAATCATTAACGATCTTCCTAGTCTTCCTAGTCTTCGTGTTTAAAAATCACAACTTTAAATCTTAGTGTCTTTGTTGATTGAGGAGGTGGCTCATGCGATTGGCGGCATAGGTGAAGATGAAATCAGCACCTGCACGCTTAATTGAAAGCAGGCTTTCCATCATGACCTTATCGGCATCAATCCAACCATTTTGGCCTGCAGCCATTACCATAGAATATTCACCACTGACATGATAGGCACCGATTGGTAAATGTGATTGGGCTTTTAATTTAGATAATACATCAAGGTAGGGTAGGGCAGGTTTAATTAAAAGCATGTCGGCCCCTTCATGTTCATCCAAAGCTGATTCTAATAAAGCTTCCCGAAAGTTGGCAGGGTTCATCTGGTATGTTTTTTTATCTCCAAATTTTGGAGCCGATTGAAGAGCATCACGAAATGGGCCATAAAAACTTGAGGCATATTTTGCTGCATAAGCTAATATGCCAACATCGGAAAATCCGGCTGCATCAAGTCCCATTCTTAAATAGGATACCCGCCCATCCATCATATCACTTGGAGCTATAATGTCGGCGCCAGCTTCAGCAAGAATAAGGGACATTTTTAAAAGTGCTTTTAAGGTAGGATCGTTAACAATTTGGCCTTGTTCATTGATAAGTCCATCATGGCCATGATCTGTGAAAGGATCAAGTGCGATATCGACCATCACACACATTTCAGGAACTTCTCTTTTTAGGGCTATAACCGCCTGATAAAGGAGATTATTCTCTCTATAACTTTCAGAACCTTCTCTGTCTTTTTTTTCATTAGGAATGACTGCAAAAAGATCTACAGCAAATACGCCTTGAGAGTATAAAATGATGGCTTCCTTGATTAAAAGATCGATGGAGAGGCGATTAACACCCGGCATGCTAGCGATTGGCTGTTTTTGGTTATAACCCTCAAGAACAAATAAGGGGGCAACAAAATTATTGGGGTGTAGGCGCGTTTCTTGAACAAGCGCACGAATAGCTGGGCTTTTGCGATTACGTCTTGGACGCTTTGTAAGATGAATCGTATCGGAAAAATCTGTAAGAAGTGTTTCTGTCATATGTAAACCTATTTTTTATAGAGGTTACTTTATGCCATAGGTTGGAAATATCTTAAAGTTAAAAAAACTGCTAAAAGGGGAAAAAGATAAGGCTTAATCAACAGTGTTTGTACACTGCGGGCCGCTTCCTAAAGTTCAAGTTCGTATAGCATTAGCTAATGAAGCTCTACCTTTAGCGTCATGACCCTTAAAAAATTAAATATCGTTGATGGCACAATTTAATCTTTAGTTATCCCAATTAGCAGTAAGTTGTTAATTGTAGCAAAACAGAAGAAAAAAATCAATAAGAAACTAAATGAGGGGTTAATTGAACTAAAGATGGGATTTTTTGATTTCGCGCCATTTGTTGACGATTTGGGCAGCCAGGGGTGCTGCAGCCCAGCCGTATGCGCCATATTTTAAATAAACAACTACAACAAGTTCTGGTTTTCCTTGATTGTCTTTAAATACAATCGTGTCTTTTGATAGACCTATAAAATCAGATTCAAAGGCTATTGCCCCAAACCAGATATGAGAATAAAGATTGGTTCCGTTTTCCAAGTCTAAGTTGATGTTTTCGGTCGATTCTGAAGTGCTGGTTTTGCCAATAAATTGATCTTTAATTTCTACGTAATCACTGATAGCTTTGGGATAGTCTTTATAGAGCCTTGTTAAACTTGTTAGATTGGTTTTTATTTGCTTATCAACAACAAGCCGCATTCCTTCCAACAATATACCACGAACGCAATCTGGCATAAAACACAAACGTTGAATTTTAGGGGGTGTTTCTTCGATTCTATTTTGATTATTCATTAAGTCGTTTGCAACTTTCATTTTTACGATATTCGGTTTGAAAATTTTACCCCCATTAGCAATCGAAGAGATAAAAACGGCCGTTTGAAGTGGCGTTACAACAAGCGTGTGCTGGCCAATTGCCATGGCATATAAACCTGTTCGATTGCTATTTAAATCGGTTGGTAGTTTGCCTGAAAGCTCGGCTATTAGATCAATTCCTGTTTTACTGCCAAATGAAAAAAGTTTTGCTGCTTTTAGAAGATCTTCAGGTGAATTTAGAAAATCTGCTGCAAGCAGCGAAAAATAGGGATTGCTAGAAGTTTCTATTGCTCGTATAAGATCTATTCTGCCAACGCCCGCTCTTGAACTTTTAAGAAGTCTTCCGCCTTTGTAGCTTCTTGGTATGGGTGTTCCATCTTGGAAAAAACCCAAGGAAATATCATTTCCATGACGGTGTGTCGCATCTACAATTTCAAGGGGATTTAATTCTTTAAAAGTGGGATTTTCTTTATCAATTTTTTGATATTTTTGAACGAGCGTTTCGTAGGCTGTTACCAACTTGAAAATGGACCCTTGAATTGCTGCTTGACGAAAGCTTTGTGATCTTCCATACCCAAAACCATTTTTTGGATAAAATGCTGCTGCTAAATGCTTTTCAGTTTGTTCACCATTTGGATTTCTTCTTAAATAGCGGTATGAGCCAAGTAAGGGTCTATTTAAATCATGAAAACTGCGTAAAGTTGTTAAGAAAAGAGGGACGGTTTCATTTTTTAGGTTTTTAACGAAATCTTTTAAAGTGTCGTATGCCCCTTTCCAAAAAAGAGAAGCATGAGCACCATTTTCAAGCTCTTTATGCCAATTTTTAAAATGCTCAATATAAGGTTTTAGTTCATCGAGCATATGATTTTGTTTGTCTTGATGGCCCGTTAAAAATAAGGAAATGAGTGTTAAGTGATTTTCTTGCCAAAATGTTTTAAACATTTCTCTTTCTTGGACGTCCAAATAATCAATGTAGGACTTTTGGTATTGCTTTGCTTGCTTTTCGGCTATTCTTTTTTCTTTTAAAAAAGACTTTTCATTTAATTTTCTCCACTCAACAAAACTTAATTCATGAAAAAGCTCGCGGCTCATATTTCTTACCACATCAACAACCGTAATCATGGAGGCTGACGCGTTCCGATATGAAGATAAACTTAATCGCCCAATTTCATTAAGAAGTTCATCATTAATAAGATGAGCCGGCACTAAAACCCTGCATAAATCAACCATCAGGATTTTGTCATAATTATTGGGGATTTCCAAAAAAATAGCGTCAACTTTCTTTTTGATTTCGTTGATTTCAGTACTGTTTTTTTCTATGTTAGCATTCAAGGCAAGTTTGATTTCTTCGCTTATCGTTTTTTTATGCTGCACATTGGGAGCATCCTGATATAGAGCATTGATTGCATAATAAGCATTTGCTTCTTCAGTTAAAGCAAGAAGTTTTTCCACATTTTTTTGTAATGAAACCGCATTTTTTAAACTGTCCATTTTAAGAAGTTGGCTGTGGACTTCATTTGTTTTTGGAAGGATAAAATCAAGATAAGTATTTAGATCCATCAAACGTTCATCTTCAAAAAATTTTAATTTTTGATCATCAAAACGCTCTCTTTCCAGGGTTCTTTTTTGATCCCAAATTTCGCCAAGATAAGAATCACTTTCAAACCAACGATTGATCTGAGAGCGTTTTTTTCTGTTTATGTCGGCATCTTGTGATGTGATAAAATCATTTGGGTTAAATCTTGGATAAGAGGCTAGGGCGATCACTTCACCGTTGTTTGGATCCATTGCAACAATGGCACCCCCTTTTATCCAGGGCTGTCTTAACGAAAGAAGTGTTTGTTTTGTTTTACTCGATAAATGCGCCTGCCTGATGCGCTCATTTTTAGCTAAAAGCTCTTCTGCAAATTCTTGAAGTTCCGATGATATGGTCAATAAAATACGCTGACCGGAAAGTGGTTTTGTTTTTCCCGGCAGCTCGCGAAGAAAATTCCCTCGGGAATCAGAATAAAAACTTTTTCTTCCTTGATATCCTCTTAAGCTATCTTCAAAAGAGCCCTCTATGCCTATTTTTCCAACATAATCATTAATAGTGTAAGCGTTTGCTTCAAGTTCTTTTAAACGTTGCATAGCAGAATCAATACTTGTAATTGCTAAGGGTAAATCAGCGTGATCATCTTTTTCCGGATCATTCAAGAAATTTTTTAAATTTTTAATCTCCTGCATGATCTTTTCATATTCAGGTTTATTGATGGCTCCCATGAAACCAATGATATCGCCCCCCACTTGATTTTTGGGGTAATCACGTTTTGGAACACATTGAACATGAATTCCCGGCCAATCTTTTTGCATCATTTTTAGGCGGTAATAACATTTTTCTGAAATTTCGTCTTTAATCACATAGGGAAATTGATGGTAGAACGAGGCTTTTCCATAGATCAAATCTTCGATCCTTAAAGCATCAGCTTCAAGCTCTTCTGCTAAAAGATCGGACATTTTTTTGATGTATTCTTTTCGCTTGTAGCGCTTTATTGGTTTATCGCTGCCATTTTTTTCCCAGACAATGGCAGGAATTTGTAAAAGTTCAGAGTAAACCACCCCTGCCTGATATTGAATTTTATTGATGGCAAGGGGGATGTTAAAGCGATCTCGAATCGTTCCTCTTCTTGCAGGTTCCATGACGGTTTTTGTCTGAGGTTTTCTGGAATCCTCTAAGTTTTGATCGTATTGAATGACGGAAAGGTACCAAATTCTTAAAAGAATAAGTATTAATGAAAGGAGTAGGATATTTAGAATCCTATTAGCTTTTTCGGGAATATTGGGACTGCCTTTGCTGGTTCTATAACTCTTTGTGCGATTTTTCGGCATGTTGTTTAAGGCTTTCTGTAAAAGCTTAAGTTTATGTTGCCGGAAGAGTAAAATTCAAGAAAAAAATGTAAGTTGCAAATATCAATTTCAAGGTAAGAGTGGTGGGACGGTATGCACTTATGAAGAACTGTCCCCTTAGTCTTTGACATCAAAAATTTTAGCAAAATTATCACATGCACTTACATAAAATAAAAAAAATGAAAAAAATGTTTGCAAAAAAAAGCAGACAATTGACATAATAGTTTCTTAAATCAATCGCTATCAATATGCGCCTGTAGTTCAGTGGTAGAACTGTAGCCTTCCAAGCTACTAGCGTCAGTTCGATTCTGACCAGGCGCTTTTTTGTCTAAATACCTACTCAATCTAAATCTGTTTGTTTTTTTTTGTTTAAGTATAAATATTATTAACCAAGACTGAATTTAATCTATAGGATTAAATGCCGATCGTCAACATAAAGGGACAAAGCTTGGCACACCAATCTTCACATCAACCTCTTACAATTAAAGAATTATTAGAGGCCGGAGCTCATTTTGGGCACCAAACACGCCGTTGGAATCCAAAAATGAAAAGATTCATTTTTGAAGCTCGTAACGGAATTTACATCATTGACCTTGCAAAAACTCTTCAACAAGTTAGAGCTGCCGTCGAAGTCATACAAAAAGTTGTCGCACAGCATAAGACAATTCTTTTTGTTGGAACTAAAAAACAAGCTAAAATTGTTGTTCGTGAACTTGCAGAATTATGCGATGAGTTTTACGTCTGCGAGCGTTGGCTCGGTGGAATGTTGACTAACTTAAGCACAATTCGTCAATCTGTTAAAAAACTAGAAATGGTTGAAAAACGCATTTCTACACAATCTCAACATTTGACTAAAAAAGAATTGTCTTTATTGACAAAAGATCAAGTCAAACTAGACAAAACACTTTCAGGTATCCGTACAATGCGCAAGCCTCCAGGTCTTGTTATTGTTGTCGATCCTAGCCGTGAGCATTTGGCTGTTTCTGAAGCTAACAAACTTGGCATTCCTGTAATGGGCCTTGTAGATACAAATTGCAATCCAGATCCTATCCAACACGTTATCGCTTGTAATGACGATGCTCTAAAAAGCATTAAGTTGATCTTACAAACACTTGCGCAAGCGATTGTTGATAAGAAAAACGAAATGAGAGTTTCCTTTGATAAAGGAGATGAGGGTGACGAATTGGATGATGAAGAAGAAGGCATTCGTTTACGTGTAGAACAAGATGAAATTGAAATGACGAAAAAGGACTAGCACTATGACATCTGTAGTTACACCAAACATGATTAAAGAATTGCGCGAGCGTACAGGCGTTGGCATTGGTAAGTGCAAAGAAGCTCTTGAAGAAGCAAAAGGCGATATGGACCTTGCTATTGCAAATCTTCGTAAGGCTGGTATTGCATCAGCTGTTAAAAAAGAAGGTCGCAGTGCCAATGAAGGTATGATTGCCGTCTTTGAAAACAATGATCGCGTTGCTATTGCAGAAATCAATGCTGAAACAGATTTTGTTGCTAAAAACGATCGTTTTCAAACATTCATGAAAGATGTTGTTGAAGAAATGGCGATGACAAATCCGGCTTCATTAGAAGATTTTTTAAATCAAAAATCATCTAAAGATCCTTCTTTGACAATCGACCAACTTCGTGCAACAGTCATTCAAGCGATTGGCGAAAATATCCAAATTAAACGCTTCTTAGTTCTTCCTAAAACTGCAGATCAATCAATTGGAACATATTCCCACCTTGGCGGTAAAATTGTTACTCTTGCTGTAATTGAAGGAAGTAATAACCAAGTAGCTTTGGCAAAAGATATCGCTATGCATATTGCAGCAGCTGCGCCTGATTATCTTTCAGCTGATAAAGTGCCGGAAAGCATCATTGCCGGTGAAAAAGATGTCGCAGCCGGTCAAATGGCTGGCAAACCTGAGAACATGCTAGAAAAAATCATCGAAGGCAAATTAAAGGCTTTTTATGATCAAGTATGCTTAGTCAATCAAAAGTATATTAAAGATGATCGTTTGACAGTCACAGAACTTGTTGACCAGCATGGTAAGCAAGAGGGCAAGCCTTTAAAACTTGTCCAATTCATCAGATGGGTTGTAGGTCAATAACCTTTTCTTTTTTGTTTGTAACCCCGCCTTTGCTGTAAAGCAAAGTGCGGGTTTTTTTTTGCCCACAAATACCCGTCATTTTCAATTCGAACGAACAGCAAGTCGCGAATGCGACTAGCAAACAACAATTTGCAGTTTGAAAAATATATACTGGTGCTACTTGAAAGTGACAATTGTGTGCACGAGCATTTTGAATATAACTCATGTGTACAAATTTTTTAACACGGAGAGTGCGGAGAAAGCGGCAAAGATCACAGAGAAGCGCGCTATCGCGCGAAGAAGAGCAACTAAGGATATTAAAATTTGTCTTAATTTTTTTTCTACAAAAAAAATTACAACTTGTCCTCTTTGTATATTACAAAGAGGAATAAAAGTCTTCGCTACGCGCTTTAAAGCGCGCTTTTTCTGTGTCCTTTGCCGCTTTCTCTGCGCTCTCCGTGTTAAAAAAAAAATCGTAGATTCTTGCAGAAAAACTTTATTTACCCTCTAAATATTACTCTATGGTCTTATTGGTTAAAAAAATGCCATCTGAATGGTAAAAATTTAAAAATTTTCACTTTCAAGTAGCACCAGTATATACACGTATATATCGTAATAAAAAAGCACCCACATTTAAACAAGTTATTTATTTGTATTTAATTGTTTTATTCCAAATGTTTTTATAATAAAAGAGTTTGAATTTTTAAATAATGTGTTCGAGGCAGATGTAATTGTTGTTAATTTTGTGATTAGGGTCTTCAATTGGGTTTTCATCTTTTTTAAAGTCAAGAGAGGCTTACATCTTTATTGCTGATTGGTTTGTCGGGCGGACGAAAAGAAAAATGCGTTTTGTTAACGGTAGAATTTTTGTAACAAGGCTCATTAACATTTTTTCTAAATTTAGATTTGGTTTAACAAAAAAATTAACTACTTTTACGTCGCCAAAAGGCAAGGAAGGAGTGACTGAAAATAGAATAAAGCCTTGAGGCTCACCATTGTTGGATTTAATTTTGGCAAAAAAATGAACGTCATTTAAAAGAGGTTTAAGGGCTTCGCCATAAACTGAAAGGTCTGTAATATAAAAATGTGTGATGGATGTTTTGATTGCATCAGAGATTGCATCCCAGTCGGCAACTGTAGGGCCTTTTTCCAAATGCGGCAGACTTGACATTAGAAAGACTTCACTGCAAGCAGATTGAGGATTTGCTTTTAAAAATGTGAGTTCGCTTATAGTCAGTTCTGATAATGCAAATTCGATAAGTTCTTTTTTAAAAAGAGCAAGATCGGGTGAAAGGATATTACCCTTCATCCATTCCAAAATGAATGGATGACCTTGATCATCATATCTAGTTAAATTGTTATCTTGAGTGCAAGCTTCATTTACAAAGTCAATCCATTTGATCGATTGTATATTATTAATTTTAATTCTACTTATGTGAAAATGTCTCAATTTTTTTATAAAGCAGGCTGTAGGCCTGCATTATAATGAAAAACTAACGTTATAAACAGCTTTATTGTGGAAAAAATAGATCATTACAAATTAAGATTACATAATTTACATAATTGAGGTACTCATTTGCGCGATGAACCAAATTTCTTTTTTTTTATTAAAGTTTGATTGTAAGTTTAATAAACTCAATCGCTTATGTCAAGCTCCAATCTTTTTTTTGTTGAAATTTGATTCTTAAACAAGAGGCAAAATCCAAGCATATCAACGATAGATTTAATCTTTACAATGTACTAGCTGGCTGTCTACAGCTCAATCTGATATCTTTAAAAACGTGAAAAATGAAAAAAAAACATAAAATTAAAATTTTATGTTGATCATAAAAAGACAGATATGTAAATGTGCTTTTTAGAGAGTTAGTTTGTTTTTTTATGCTTTCTAACTGTTCTCAAGTCACCATAGGTTTGGGAGCATATTTTAACTGTACAACAATTAATGTAGGCTAAACATGAATAAAATTTTTCTTTTTGTTATATTGCTTTTCAGTAATCTAGCAACTACTCAGGCAATAGATGTTCAAGGACGCGTTGCTTATTTCATTCCTCAAAATCACAATGTTCGTTCGTTTTATGCAAAGGGTCTTCCTGAGTACGAAGTAGAGATTTCTGCACCAATGAATTCATTTTCTTGTCTTAACACATGCGATGAAGATTGGGCTGCTTGGACTAATTTTAGTATCTATCAGAAAAAAGGGCGTGATTCTTGCCAGCAATATTCGTCTAAGTTAACAAATTGGGCGCTTAACTTTGGTGTAAAACGCTATTTTAGTGGATGTATGCCATGTGCTTTTGATAACTTACGTCCATACCTTGGTTTTGGAATCGGCTTTGCTCACTTAAAACTTAATAATCATTCATGTTATGAATGTTCCGGTAATAACCATAATGGTAAATATGGATTTGCACTTCTTGCGAAGTTTGGTTTTGAGTATCAAGTTACTTGTAATTTATTCCTCGATTTTTTTGCTGACTATAGTGGTAACTGGTTTAAGTCTAATCGCTCACAAGATTGTATTTCTACTCGTTGTGTAAACACAGGTGGATTGAAGCTTGGAGCCGGACTTGGTTACCGCTTCTAGATTTGTTTAAATTTTTTAAGAAGCGCCAAATTATTTTGGTGCTTCTTGTAAGTAAAAAACATTGATACAATATTTTTAAAGTTTTCTTTTCCTCCTTGACTATCTTTTAAGTTGCTAATCTCAAGATTAAAAAGAAGCTAATCAAAAATAATTGCATTAAAATAATGTATATGTTGAAAGAAAATTGCCGGATCTGTAAATTTATTTTTTAGAAGGTTAATTTGTTTTTTACGCTTTCTAACCGCTCTCAAGTCACTTTAGATTTCGAGGCAAATCTTTAACTGTAGAATTAATGTAGGCTAAATATGAATAAAATCTTTCTTTTTGTTATACTCCTTTTCAGTCATCTAACGACTGCTGAATGCTTAGATGTTCAAGGGCGCGTTGCTTATTTTGTGCCTCAAAATCACAATATTCGTTCCATTTATGCAAAGGGTCTTCCTGAATACGAAGTAGAAATTTCTACTCCAATCAATGCTTTTTCTTGCCTTTGTGAATGTAATGATGATTGGGCCGGTTGGACTAATTTTAGTTTTTATCAGAAAAAAGGTCATTCAATAGGGTGTGAGAAATATTCGACTAAAATGACAAATTGGGCGCTTAATTTTGGTGTTAAACGCTATTTTAGCGGATGTTTGCCATGTTTTTTTGACGACTTCCGTCCTTACCTTGGTTTTGGAATCGGTTTTGCTCATGTGAAGTTTAATGATCGCTCACCTTATGTACGTAATCATATTCATAAATATGGATTTGCACTTCTTGGAAAATTAGGTTTTGAGTATCAAATTACATGTAACTTATTCCTAGATCTTTTTGCTGACTATAGTGGTAACTGGTTTAGATCTCCTCGTTCAGATGATTGTATTACAACACGCTGTATTAATACAGGCGGATTGAAACTTGGAGCAGGACTTGGTTATCGCTTCTAAAGTTATTTAAATGTAGCACCAGGTTATACTGGTGCCACTTCAAAGTGATTCTTAACGTTCTTCAAGTTTTATTATTGTTTTTATTTTCGTGGATTAACTGGATGAGTGTTTGGATTTCTGAATATTTTTGTTGATCAGAATAATTTGCGTGAGTTATGGAATCTCTTGCAATTTTAGAAGATTTTTCCAAGTAGACATTTGCAATACTTTCCCAGGGCTGTATGCGACCTTCATAGAGTTCACATATAACTGATGGAAATTTATTTTTGGTAGCTTCAATAACTGCATGACCACACCAATCGTTAGATATATTACCTTTGGATAAAAGGTATTTTACGATGTGACTTTGTCCAAATGCTGCAGCTTTAAAAACTGCCACTTGATAAGAAATCGGTAATTCATTGGGTAGATAATTTAAACTTTGTTTCATGATATTTTTTACAATATCTAGATTACCAAATTTTGCAGCTTCTACAAATTGTTGACTTGTAGTTTGTTGACTTGGCTGTGTAAGCATTACAATATTATCAGGGTAGCACCAAGGACAAGTAGGATTTTTTATTTGATTTTCTTTCCAGAGTTTTTCACACTCATGATCATGAAAAATATGGGTTTCAAAATTCCCCCGACTATATTCAATTTTTTCATGTGTTTTATTGAATGATCCATCGCAGGGTTGATAACAAGCAGCGCACTTAAAACCCGATGTAATTATATCTAAATTCATAAAAAACCTCCTTTATTTAACATGTGGACAATACCTTAAAAACAAATTATTGTAAAGATCCTAAACGAAACTTTTATACCGATATTTTTACATTTTCTTACCACTGAGAAAGTGAGAGACCTATCATGAAAAGCTTCGATTAAAAGTTATTGCACTTATGAGAAAACCGTCCCCAATCTGAAATGTGATCCACCTATTAACATTCTTGCTTGGCTTTCTTGTTAAATTAATGGAAATGTCTTGCTGAAAAAGGGTTGATTTTTTAAACTTTCGTACTTTATGGGGTGTTAGCTCAATTGGTAGAGCGCAACGATGGCATTGTTGAGGTCAACGGTTCGATTCCGTTACACTCCATTATTTTAAGATTATAGGTGTTAATATGTCTTTTTTTGATTCAATTGACACACTCCCTGAAGATCCTATCTTTAGTTTACAAACTGCATTTTTTGCCGATAAGCGTCCAAAAAAAATTAATTTAGCAATTGGCACTTACAAAGACTCTACGGGACAATCGACCGTTTTAACTTGCGTTCAGAAGGCAGAAAAATCGATTTTAGAAGCCTCATTAGTAAAAGACTACCTTCCAATTGCTGGCGAAAAGAATTATATTTTTGAAACATCAAAGTTGATTTTTGGTAAAACGCCAAAAATAACGGATGGTACAATTTTTGGCGCACAAACTGTCGGAGGCACTGCAGCCCTACGCGTATGCGGTGAATTTTTAGCAAAAAATAATCAGAATAAAACGATTTACATCCCTAATATGACCTGGGTCAATCATACACTTGTTTTTAAAAGAGCCGGTTTAAATGTAGAGACTTATCCTTATTATAATTATTCAGATCATAAATTTGATTTTGATGAGATGTGCAAAAGAATCAAACAAATGCCCAAAAGCTCCATCATTCTTTTACATGGTACCTGCCACAATCCTACAGGTTTAAATCCAACTTTTGCAGAGTGGAAAGAGCTTTCTGCTCTTATTAAAGCTGCCAATATTATTCCATTATTTGATCTAGCGTATCATGGTTTTGGTATCTCTTTAGAAAAGGATGTTGAACCCATTCGCTATTTTGTTGAGATGGGCCACGAGTTATTTGCCGCCTACACTTACTCAAAAAATATGGGCTTATACGGTGAGCGGGCGGGGGCCTTATTTGCGGTAATGAACGAGAGCCAAAAGACTTTAAAAGTTGCAAGCCATTTAAAACCGATCATTCGCAGCATCTATTCCAATCCACCCTTGCAGGCAGCACGCATTGTTACAGCTGTTTTACAAGATGAAGGGCTTAAAAAAGAATGGGTGTTGGAGCTTCAGAACATGAAAGGGCGAATTGATGAAATGCGAAAAGCCTTCATTATAGGCCTACTTTCAAAAGAAGCGGGAACAAAGTATCAATTCATGAATCAGCCACAAACAGGCCTATTTACCTATACCGGGTTAAATGAGTCACAAGTGCAACGATTAAAAACTGATTTTGGAATCTATATAGCAGACGGACGCATCAACCTTGCCGGTTTAAATTCCGGTAATATGGATTATGTGATTGAATCGATATTGTCATTATGAGAAGAGAAAGGGCCAAACCATACTTTTTATTACTGACCTTCCTTTTTTTGATAATCACACTTCCTCCTGCATTTTCAGAAAAAATTCGTGGAACCTTCATGGAGGTTTTACATCCTGTCTTATCTAAATTTTCTTTTGCAAGATTTTATGGAACGAATTTATTTGTTGAAAAAATCCAGGTTGAAGATCCCTTTTCAAAAGTTACTTATGTCACTCGTGATGAAGAGTTTAAAAAACTTGAGCTTGAAAATAAACTCCTTTATGCAAATTTTATCCAATTACTAGACCTTGTGGAAAATTCTAAGAATTTATCTACACCGCCTGAGGCTATTGCTGCAAGAGTCATTTTTCGATCGCCAAATTCCTGGTTTAGCTCTTTTTGGATTAATATTGGACAAGAGGATAATCAACACTTAAATCAACCTATTGGAAAAAATAGCCCTGTATTGATTGGTAATTCAATAATTGGTGTGATCGATTATGTTGGAAAAAGGCAGTCCAGGGTGAGGTTGATAACTGATTCTGCACTTACTCCATCGGTACGTGTTTTAAGACTTGAAAATGAAAGTATTCATTATCTTGCCAAGGGTGAGCTAAGAGGTGCCGGAAAGCCTCTTTTTCGATCAAATGGAAATGTTTTGTATGGAATTGGTTTCAATTATGATTTTTCAGATGAGAAAGGCCCATCAAGAGATTTAAGAACGGGCGAGCCAAATGAAAATAAAAACAAAACTAAAACTCTACCTCTTTTAAAAGTAAATGATTTACTTGTAACGACGGGCATGGATGGAGTATTTCCTCCTGATTTAAATATTGCTAGAATTACAAAAATATATCCGCTAAAAGAAGGTGATTACTATTACGAGCTTGAAGCAGAGCCCACTTCCGGAAAATTAGATGATATCTCTTTGGTTTTTGTTTTACCACCTGTTGGCTTTGACTTTAACGATCAACCCCCTCTTATTGGACATTAAATGATGATAAGCATAACCATTTTAACAAAAAACAGCCGCCAATATTTGGAGACCGTGTTAAATTCTGTTCAAGATTTTGCTGAAGTAATTATTTACGACAATGGTTCAACTGATGATACGCTAGAAATTGCAAAAAAATTCAAAAACGTAAAAATCATCATCGGTAAATTTGAAGGCTTTGGGCCCACACACAATATAGCTTCTTCACATGCAAAACATGAATGGGTTTTATCCCTCGATAGCGATGAAATAGTTACGGATGAAATGAGTCTTGAAATTAAAAATCTGCAGCTTGATGAAAACAGTGTCTATTCATTTTCACGTCATAATTATTTCAACAATAAATTCATTAAGTGGTGTGGCTGGTACCCTGATCGTCAGATCAGGCTTTACAATAGAACAAAAACTCAATTTGATGATGCAAAAGTTCATGAAGCAATCATGCTACAAGGAATGAAGGTCATCGCCTTAAAAGCTGCTATGATTCACTATTCCTACGCTTCAATTTCAGATTTTTTAAATAAAATGCAAAGTTATTCAAATCTTTTTGCAGAGCAAAACCGACACATTAAAAAATCATCTCCTTGTAAAGCCGCTTTACATGGATCTTTTGCCTTCTTTAAAAGCTACATATTAAAGCGTGGATTTTTAGGTGGCTACGAAGGATTTATAATTTCAGCTTATAATGGCCACACAAGTTTTTATAAGTATATGAAGCTTTATGAAGCAAATTTAAAAGAGATTTCAAACCAAAAATCTTAAAAAAAGGCGATTCAAATGCCATTAAATAGTCTAAAAAACCACTTTAATCAAACGGTTAAAATTGCAACAAAACTTATAGGCCCAGGGCAACCATGCTTTATTATTGCAGAAGCCGGAAGTAATCATAATCAAGATTTGAATAATGCAAAAAAAATGATTGATGTTGCAAGTATTGCAAAAGCTGATGTGGTCAAATTTCAAACGTTTATTCCTTCAAAAATTTATGTTCAAGATGCGGGGTTTGCAGATTATCTTGGGCAAGAAAAAAGCATTCAGGAGATTTTTAAAGAAATTTCAATGCCAAGAGAGTGGATTTTAGAACTTTCAAATCACTGTAAGCTTAAAAATATTATGTTTATGAGCAGTGCATTTGATGAAGAATCGTGCGATCTGATCGATCCTTTTGTTGAAGCCCATAAAATTGCCTCCTATGAATGCACTCATTTACCATTGGTTAAGCATATTGCTTCAAAAGGAAAGCCCGTTATTATGTCTGTCGCTATGGCAACGATGGATGAAATTCAAGAAGCCTTGGAAACGATAGCATCAACCGGTAATAAAAATGTGATCTTGATGCACTGCATCGCTAAATACCCTCACCCTATAACCTCTAGCAATTTGCTTGTGATCGATACTTTAAGAGAGGCGTTTAATGTTCCTGTTGGATTGTCGGATCATACTAGAGAGGCTCTCTTCAATCCGATTATAGTAGTTGCAAGAGGCGGAAATATTTTGGAAAAACATTTTACATTATCCAACGAGATGCAAGGCCCTGATCAAAAATTTTCTGTTGAGCCAAATGAGCTTATAGACATTGTTAAAAGCGTTAGATTAACTGAAAATGCCTTGGGGAGCCCTATTAAACAGCTACTTTCAATAGAAGAAGAACTTTATAATTTTGCAAGAAGACACATTCATGCCATCAAAGCTATTAAAAAAGGCGAAATTTTCACAAGACAAAATATTGATATTCTAAGAAGTGGAAAAATCAAACATGGCCTTGAACCAAAATATTTTGATGAGGTCATCGGAAAACATGCCGCAAGAGATATCCTTCCAAGTCAAGGTATTGAAAGGGATGATATACAATGAATCAAGCATTAATTGTGTTATGCAAAGGCTATGATGAAGATGGAGGAATTGACACCGAAACAATCATGCGCTTAAAAGAAGCAATAAAACATTTTGGAGAGGTAGATTGCATTATTTTACCAGGTTATGAAAAACAAACTCAACTGATGAAAGCATGGATTTTAAAAAATAGCCAAACGACACTACCCATTTACACACTTTTAGCCTATGATACCATTGGTCAGGCTGTTTTTAGCATGCCACTCATTAATGCTTTACAAATTAAAACGCTTCTTATTGTGACAAGTGATTATCATTTAAAGCGTACTCATACCATTTTCGAAAAAATCTACTTGAATTATTGTGAGTTGTCATTTTTTTGCTCTTCATATATTTTAGAAAATCCTGATTTAATCTCAAAAGATGAAGAAGAGTCTTTAGAGCTATTTCTAAATAACTTTGGATACGCTACAAACTATTTTGATTATATGGCCATTTTATTTCATCAACACCCAAGATACCGGCACATTAATTTTTTTGCGGCAAATCCAGATAAATACAGTTCTGATGCTTATCATATTTGGGAATGGAGAAATGATCCCATTACTAGACTTAATTCTCGAATAGGCAATCTAATTTTATTTGAAGAGCATCAAAATTGGTATGAACGTACTTTAAATGATCCTAAAAAGGTCATTCTCATGGCTTTTTTGAATGGAATTCCTGAAGGAATGGTGCGGTTTGATTTATTGTCTTTAACTTCTGCTGAAATCAGCATTAATATCAATCCCATGATGCGAGGAAAAGGTCTTGGAAGCGCTATTTTAATAGACGCTTGTCAATATGGGAGGAGCACTTTAAAACTTTCAGAGATTACGGCAGAAATTAAACCGGAAAATACAAGCTCTATTAAAATTTTTGAAAAGGCAGGATTTGATTTCCAAGGTCTTATCGATGGAATGAGAAAGTATTCAAAAAAAACTTGAAAATTATTTTGTTTTTTTTCGATGCTCATTTGCAAGAGCGTTATATTGCTCGTTATATTGCTCTAGAATATTTAAGACAATATATGTGATGGCGGCTGTTGTCACGATAAGGGCAGTTGGAGATACAACAGTTAATTTAGAATCGATATTACGCACGCTATTCCAAAAAAAATTACTAACAAAGTAGGCATCAATCATTTTTAACCTCTAAAAATTGCAATGATACAAATCACTAGACACTCTGTCAAATATTTTTTTCATCTTTTTCATCTTTACCATATACTTCTTCCACTTATTCGTACCCATAAATATTTTTTAAATTAACGTTTCTTATTTTTTCAATGCAAAGAAGCTGCAGAAGGCTAGAAAGGCGCAAAGATTTAAAATAAATCTTAGTAGTCCCATCGATTTTATGCTCTTTGCGCCTTTCTAGAATTCTACAGCTTCTTTGCGTTAAAAAAATCCTTAAGAAATGAGTTCAGGACTCTTCTAAAATACATGTAACTGTAATTTTAGAACACTAAGTTTAAAAAACTACGTCTAAGATGTTTAAAACAATCAACCTTAATAAGTCATAACAGAGGATTTCGGGATGATGAGGATGGCGTCTGAGACCACCCTGACGAAACGGCCTTTACCATCATAGCGCTCACCGCATGGGGTGTTGACTACATTGCCAAGCAAATACATGGTAGATGAACCCCCACCATCAAGGTTAAGAGCTTCTTTACAGCCCAAATCCAGTAAAAATAAAGCAAGATTCGGTATAGTCATGCCCTTATTTGGAAAGAATAAATATTTTACTCCATCCACAACGACAAAAATAAAATGTCCATTTGGTAAAATTCCGATGGCCGTTCTTGCATGGTTTTTATATAAAAATCCCCATATTGTTTTTTCGGAAGAAAAATCTGTGATTACTTCTGATGAACGAATCAAGATTGGAGCACCACCTACAATATAGCTTACAGAATTCCACTCACTTGTTGTGGTATAATTTGAATTTGACTGAGGAATCACCAAAAGTGTGTTTTCCTTTAAAAAAGAAACGAGCAATTGGTCAAATAAGACTTTGTGGTGACTATTTGACCAACCAATCGCCCCTCTTGGTAGATGAGGAATGCCATACCATTGGTCTTTGATTTTTAAGATGCCTACAGGAATTCCTTTTGATTGAAAAAAGCCTCCGTTGATTGCAGCTATGGCATTATTTTGCTTGGCAATTGTTTCTACCGACTCCAATTTTTTTATTTTTGCCTTGGCAGAAATAATGTCAAAATATTGTGGGTCCACTTCTAAAACATGGGCAGATGTGTTGTCGTTTAAAATCAAATGAGTGTAGAAAATGCCTTCCGGAATAATTGAAAAAGCATCTGTTGTTAGGTTAAGAAGTAAAATTAAAAAAAATAATGGTTTTGGTAATTTAATCATTTCTTTAGAGCTTTTTTTAAATTTTCTACAAACGGCATCATGGCAGAATCATAAACTGAATTAGCTGTATCAAGCAGATATTTTTCAAATTCTGCATCAGGATTAAACCCCCAAGAATCCTTCCTTGGCTTTTTAACGTTATAATAAAAGGAAAGCGTTCTATAGGTATAGTGATTGATCCGAATCAAATCTACAGGAAGCACATTGAAATTTGGAGTATGGCTAAATCTTTGATTATTCTGATTAACTGCAAATGCCCCTGCACTGTATGTGCAGCAATGAGGATCAATACAGGTGGCAAGTTTTGGATTGACGATGGATTTAAACATCCCATTACCGCCACAATTAGGCTCTTTGTAAAGCAGGCTTTCGATTAGTAACTTTCCCTCTTCCAAATCCCAGATATTTGAAGTTCCATATATTTGCCAGTAGACAACTAAACCTGCAGCATTAGAATATTTTTTTAAAAACTTTTTAAGATTTCCTTCTTTCGGCATGCAAATAAATTCATCAGAATCGATGATGGCAACCCAAGCGTTATATCCGCTTGCAAGCCTTAAAGCATGGTTATAACAGTGAACTTGAACAGCATTATGTGTTTTTGCATGATCGTTGCAGGCGTAGGAATCAAAAGGGACATCGAATAACTCAACTATGCCTTTTGTTACATAATCTTTTAAGACACCTTCCCAAAAATTATCTTGGCTGCAATTGTTGTAAAGGTAAAAATGAGAAACTCCGATCAGGCGGTGAAATTCAATCCATTCTTTAAGAAAGGCGGCATCATCTCTGAATATGGCAGAGATGGCAATTTCCCCTTTTCTTTTATCTTGCCTGTTTAAAGGACATTCATGTATTTCAAATGCATCGTCGCCAAAAGCTTCGGATTTTACGAAAAGACTAAATAATATTAAAAAAATTAGCAAACTTTTTTTTTGAAATTTAAACACTAGATCCTCTTGGTAAATAATCTCTTAAAAACTTAACAATTTATTTTAAGTTTTGCAAGGTTTTTTAAAGAGATTAGAGGGAGCAATTAATCATGTAATCCTAAGAAGTGAACTGACTTTTGAATTTGAGCCCATGTACATTTAGAGAACAAGTCAGCATTTTCTTTATTTTTGTCCAATGCAGGTTTTTTAAAATAGAGAGCGGAAAGATAATTAATTGAGGTTTTGTCTCCTAATGCAATTGCTTTTTTATAGCAAATGACGGCAGATTCATAATTTTTTTGAATCCCATAGCCTTTTGCATAAGCAGTTCCAAGAAAATGGAGGGCCTCACAACTTTCTTGCCGTGCAGCATGCTCGAATAATTCAAAAGCCTTGTCATAATCTTTGTCTACTCCAAAACCCATCGTGTAATGAACTCCAAGGATCGTTGTTGCATCACGACTACCCCCTTGTTCAGAGGCAAATTTACTATGTTTAAAAGATTTATCATAATTTTTTAAATTAATATAACAGCAGAATGTAAAATGAAAAGAACTTTGACAGAAAGTGGCTATAAATTGACAAATGAGAATTTCCATGTTAGAATCCGCTTGTACAATTTTTTGTAAGAAAATTGAGGTTTTATGAAAAAAGTAGATACCAAACAATGGTTAGAAACTGAAACTAAAAAAGTTATTTCAGATACAAACAAATATCATCGCGACTTGCGCTATAAGAGAGAGCTTGATTATGCTGTCATAAAGAAGATTTTGTTGATGATTCCCCTGTTAATAATTATTTTAGCTGCTAACATGGATATCGATTTTCTACACAATTGGTTTTCTAACCGCTCACATGATACTCGAACAAATTTAAATACAGTTAGTTTATTTCCAAATGTTTGGGTATGCCCAAAGGGAACCTGCGGTTATTCCAACTATGATGGAATTTCAAGTTGCGCGCTTTGTGGAACTGCACGCCCATAATTTAAGGACACATTGAAAATGAAGGAATTACCAGATCTATTTGAAAAGAATCAAAATTGGGTCGAAAAGAACCTTGAAAAAGATACACAATATTTTTTAAAAACTGCTAAAGAGCAGCAGCCTAACTATCTTTGGATTGGCTGCTCCGATAGCCGCATTCCGGCCAATGAAGTTGTGGGTTTAGAGCCCTGCGAGCTATTTGTTCATCGCAATGTAGCGAATTTATTTATCCATTCAGATCTAAATTGCCTCTCAGTTTTGCAATATGCAGTGGATTATTTGGATATTAAGCACATTATTGTCTGTGGTCATTATGGCTGTGGTGGAGTTGGTGCTGCCATGAAAAATAACCAACTTGGCCTTGTCGATAACTGGTTAAGAAATGTTCGCGATGTTTATTCAAGATCAAAAGATGAACTTGATGCCATCTCTGATAAACCCCTTCGTTACAATCGCCTTGTGGAGTTAAATGTCATTCAACAAGTTCAAAATATCAGCCATACAACGGTTGTGCAAAACGCCTGGGCAAGAGGGCGGGATTTAACGGTTCATGGCTGGGTATATGATATGAAAACCGGGTTGTTAAAAAATTTGAACTGTTTGGTTTCAGGCCTCGATCAGGTGGACAGAATCTACCTCACAAAAGAACTCTGGGAATAGTATACCGTTGAGGGGGATGTTATACAGTTGAGGGGGATTTTTTTACCGCGAAGAAGCGCAGCTTCGCTGCGGGAAGAAGCGCGAAAGAAAAGGGAGACAGCTTACAATTGAATCGTATCGTTTAGGATTTTTAACGCAAAGAAGGTACAAAAGACTAGGCGCAAAGAATTAATGTAAAGTCTTTGCAATCCTAAGGGTTCATTATATCTCTGCGACTTTGCGTTTAAAAAAATTACCTGTACGGTTTGATGAGAACCAATTTCCTAATTTAACATTTGCGCTTTAGCGCGCCTCTTCGCGCTTCTTCCGCAGCGAAGCCTGCGCTTCTTCTTAGTTCTTCGCGGTAAAAAGGTCCCCCTCAACGGTATAAAGTCCACCCTCAACGTTATACTTCTCTTTGTATTATATATACACGAAGAGGAGGATGGCGACAAGGTAGAGGGTGATGACTAAAGCGTAACCCAAGAGGTTTTTGAGCGGTTGTTTTTTTTCAAGATCCGGGTTTAACCACCAACCCAAGAAATAAAGGCAGATCGGCATTGCAGGAAAGCTGATCAGGCTGACGCTTAACGCATTTCCTATAAAGGTCGCAATACTTAAATTGAGTGCGGTAAGATGCGGATTTAAAAATTTAAATTCAAGCATGATGATAGGAAACAAGACAAGTAGAACAAGCATCGTCTCTTTGATGATTACAGATACTTTCTTAGGGGTGTTGGTAAACCAGCTTTTATAGGGGTTTTCCATGAGGCGGTGGGTTTGATAATCATCGACAAACTCTTTTGATTCTTCAATGATTGTTTGACGCTGCTCTGATTTTAGCCATCGATCTAAATTTTCTTCCGAATCAAAATGCACAACAGAAACCCATGTATTTTCCTCATCGGAAATCGGGGCTTGAATATCTGTTCCGAGGTACCCGGGAAAGTTTTTTTCGATCTGTCGAATTTTATCACTCCAATCCTTATAGAATGGGCGAAACCCTGGTTTTACATGCGTAATAAAAATTTCAGTGACTGACTTATTATTAATAATGGACATGTCCCGGCATTTCGGAAAAACGTTTCCAGATCACAACTGCTTCGTCTCTTAAGAGTTCAACAAACTGGATTTTACGATCTTTTGGATCTTTTCGGATTTCCGCCAAAAAGTCAACATCGTCAAAGTCTCCATACTTCTTAGAGTCTTCAATTGTTGCACCATAGTAAATTTTGTCAAGGCGTGCCCAATAAGCTGCACAAAGACACATTGGGCAGCATTCTGCGCTGGTATACATCACACAACCATCCAAATGTGGGCTTTTCAACTTTTTGCATGCATCCCGAATAGCTTCCATTTCACCATGCCATGTCGGATCATTGTGTCTGATGACTTGATTATAGCCCTCTCCAATAATTTCATTGTCTTTAACAATGACTGCACCAAACACACCACCACTTTTTTCTATAATGGAGGCGCGTTCGCTAAGTTCAATAGCCCGTCGCATGAATTTGTCGTGTGATTTGTCCATAATTTTTATAAAGCCCAAGTTTTCAGAGCTAGAAGCCGCTTCGATAACCGAAGATTAAAGAAATAACAAAAAGTACAAGGAAGATGACAAATAAAATTTTAGCGATATCAGTTGCAACGCCTGCAATTCCGCCGAAACCTAAAACAGCTGCAATGATTGCAACTACTAGAAAGACTAAAGCATAATAAAGCATAGAATTCTCCTTTTTAAATGGTAATATCAAAATGGTTTGATATTTCCTTTGGTGTTAATTGAGTAATGTCTTTATCTATTTGAGTAGCAATAGTATGTGTTGTATTTGGGTTTAAAAATTTTCTAAGCAGTCCAAGGAAAGATGGGTTTGCTGCAAGATAAAGTTTTTTATAATGACCCTCACTGCAAGCAGAATCCAGATGTTTAGAAAGAATTCTTGCAAATTCTTCAAATTCAAGTTGTTGAGGATTTGTTTTTGGCTCCATCGCATGACGGGTACCTGAGTGGGTGCTATCAAAGGTGCGACCGGGGCGATCTGATATGATCTCCCTTGATTGCTGGCGACTCCCCGGGTGAATGAGAGTTTCTAGTTCTTTTAGCTGATGGGTTGTTTCAGCCTTATAAATGCGAGCGAGTGTGCTATTTGCAACGACGATCCAAACATCATTTTTCATAGGTAGCTCCTTCGTTAGCTCTTAATTTTTATAGTAATCTTTTTTTTAAACTTTTTCTAGTAAATTCTCATTCAAGCTCTTTTTCTCTAGAAAAAATTGCAAAAAAGTTCTAGTTTAAATTTTTTAATATTTTGAGTTTTTTATGCAAATCACAAATTCGATTTTTCCTTATCAACTCAATGCTGAAATGAAGTCATTTAGAGAGCTGCCTATTCTTTTAGATGAACTTTGGAAGTATATTTTTTTAAAGGTTCAATTTAAAAGTCTTTATAGATGTACTTTGGTAGCCAAGAAATGGAAAATCTTAACCGATGATAAGGTTTTGGTGCAAAAATTGTACTATGAGGGGTTATGCTTTAATCCGTCCGACTGGAATAAGTTTTATATGGAGGGGATAATTTCATACGATATCGCTACACAAGCATTTCATTCACTACCAAGTAATTTTGTAGAGATATTAAAAGGTCCTTGTCCTATATTTTTAGGAAAAAGAGTTATGGATACTCACGTCCTAGTATGGGTACCAGAAGGGGTTACAATCGATGATGTAGGATGTTTTTTAAAAGAGTTGTCTGAGTTTTCCAACAATTCAAAAGGTTACAAAGTATATAATCTTGCAGAAGATGATAAGATTAAGCCAATTACAGCAGGCTGGTTGTTAATGACGACAGATCTCATTCCAAAAAGTCGAACCAAAACAATGGATGCACAAAAAATATTAATTGAAGATATTGACTCAAAAATTTCTTATAGAATTCCGAAGGTCGGTGAAGTAATCATTTGTATTATTGCCGAATATTTAAAATCAAAAAAGAGAAAGCGTTTATTTAAGCTAGGAACTTCAACTCGATGTCAAGAAACAATTAGAGCTTATAGTTTCGAGGCTAATAATATTGTAACAGATCAACCAGTATCTGTTGGATGGTTTGGTCCATCAGGTCTTGAAGTTGTCCCTTTTCATTTTTCTTCCTACGAAAACATAGGTATTGCTGCTATATCTCTTTTAAGTCATCCACAAGGTAAAACATCATGAAAATTCTAGTTGTCAATGCAGGGTCAAGCACCCATAAATGTGCCCTTTTTGAAAATCAGGAGAAGGTTCCTATCTGGATGGGTTTTTTAGATTGGAAAAGAGGTGAATCGAAAGTTTTAATGCGCTATTCAAGAGGTAATGATAAGCCGATTGTTGAAACTTTAGATATAAAAATCGACGTTGAGGTGTTAAAGAAATTGTTGGAAACAGCAGGTGATTTAAAAGATATTCAAGTTATCGGTCATAGAGTGGTTCATGGTGGTGAAAAATTTACACAGCCGGTTTTAATAAATGATGAAGTAAAAGAAGTCATCAAAGATTTATCAAAGTTAGCCCCACTTCATAACCCTGCCAACTTGGAAGGCATTTTGGAAATGGAAAAAATTTTTCCAAAGTTACCTCAAATTGCAGTTTTTGATACTGCCTTTCATTGCCGAATTCCTGAGGTGGCATCTATTTATCCAATTCCGTATCATTATAAAAATGAAGGGATTAAGCGTTATGGTTTTCATGGGATTAGTCATGAATATTGCATGATACGAGCGATGGAAATGAGCCCTGCATTAAAAAATCCTAAAATTATTACTTGTCACCTTGGAAATGGAGCCTCTCTTGCAGCAATTCACAACGGCCATAGTGTGGATACTAGCATGGGATTTACTCCATTAGAAGGCTTGATGATGGGGACTAGATGCGGATCCATTGATCCTGGAATCCTTATTTATCTTCTAAGAGATAAAAAATTGGATTTATTGGCTTTAGACAAGCTTTTAAACTATGAATCGGGAATAAAAGGAATTTCAGGCAATTCTGACATGCGGGATGTTATGAGTAAAATTGAGGCAGGCGATTCACAAGCATCGCTCGCCTTCGATATGTTCATTTACCGCCTCAATGGCAATATAGCAAAAATGGCAGCCGCACTTCAAGGTTTGGATATTTTAGTCTTTACGGCAGGCATTGGGGAAAACAGCAGGCAAGTTCGTTTGGAGTCCTGTCTTGCGTTGTTATATTTAGGGGTCAGGATTGATCCTAAAAAAAATAGCCAAGTTGAAGGGGATGGTGAAATATCAACGATTGATTCTAAAGTACGTGTATTGGTGATCAAGACAGAGGAAGAATTTGCGATTGCCGAAAAATGTTACACGCTTATGAAAGTTCAACATTAGTATTTTTTTAAATACGTAGACAATACATTTTTTGCTCTTTGTGTTTTAAAAAACTGCTTCGCTTGTAAAAAATCAGAGAGTTTTTACTTTTTAGTAGAACTACTATTTGCCTGTAAAAAGGCAGATGCTCGTCAAAGTAGAGTTTAGATTCAAATAAATTTTAATAGGAAATAATAATCACTTAGGATACTTTAAGATTTTGTTGTCTTAAATCTATTGTATTTATGGAGGTTATCATGATAGCATGTATTGGTTTGGCTTCAGGAATTGGAGCCGGGAATAAGGATTGCGGAGAAGGTCCTATTTTCTTAAAAAATAATTTAAACATAGATGAACTTTATTGGCATAAAATGATCACGATTGATCATAAAATGGATAATAGCTACGAGCTTCTTGCCAATCTTAATCACCAATTGGCGCAAGAGTCAAAGTTTCTTACTCATAACTCCTCTTTTTTTATTTCCTTTGGTGGTGATCATTCTTGTGCCATCGGAACATGGACAGGGGTTGCTGATGAAAAAAAAGATGAGGATCTTGGGCTTATCTGGATCGATGCGCATATGGATGCTCACACACCGGAAACTTCGGAATCGGGCAATATTCACGGCATGCCTCTAGCAGTCCTTTTAGGGTATGGGGATTCACGTTTGACAGGTATTCTTTCTAAAAAACCAAAATTCAAACCCGAAAATGTAGTCCTCATTGGGATTAGAAGCTTTGAAGAAAAAGAAGCTCTTTTTCTTCAAAGCTTGAATGTTAGAATTCACTACATTGAAGAAGTTCTTGAAAAAGGCTTTAAATCTGTTTTGGAAGATGTTTTGAAAGATTTTAGCACAAGACAAATTAATTATTGCGTTAGTTTTGATTTAGATGTGGTCGATCCCTCACATGTCGGGGCTGTTGGAACACCTGTTCCAAATGGGATTGATCCAAATGATGCAATTGATGCCATGGAGCTATTTGTCAATAACCCCCCCCTTGCTTTTGAGCTTGTGGAGTATAACCCAAAATTGGATATTAACGGAAAAACATTGAATTTTGTTCAAAATTTACTGAAAAAACTTGTAGCCGGAAAATTACATGACAGCTTTAATTGAAAATGAAGTGAGAAAAGAAGATTCTCTTACGGTGGCAACACTTTTAATATCGGGAACTTGTATTGGCGGTGGAATGCTTGCCATGCCTATCCAAGTTGCTGAATCAGGTTTTATTTTAACCTTTATTAATTTATTCATTTGCTGGGCCTTTATGACATTTACGGGACTATTGCTTGTTGAGGCAACCCAATGGCTAAAAAATGAAACACATTTTTCTTCTTTATCGCGCTATCTAGTTGGAGACTGGTTAAAAATTGTCTGTCTGCTGGTTTATTTATTCATGAATTACGCCTCCCTTGTGGCTTATACTGCAGGTGGTGCCGCATTGATCAAGCATTGGGTCGAATCTATTGCAAACGTTTCATTAAGTTATGAAACTTGCTGTACTATTTTTACAATTGTTTTTGGTTTTGTTGTCTTTCTTGGTGCAAGGTTTATTGGACAACTTAATTTTCTTTTAATGATGGGTCTTGGCGCCTGTTATGTTGTTTTAGTGGGCTTTGGATTTAATCAGGTGGAAGCGCAAAATCTTATTCCCAGATCAAACTTTATTGAAGGCGTAAGCTCCTTTTCAATTATTTTAGCGACATTCAGTTATCAAATGGTCATCCCTTCTGTTTGTGCGCTTTTAAAATATGATATGAAAAAGCTTAAAAAAGCTGTTATTTTAGGGACGACATTCCCTTTTATTATTTATAGTCTTTGGGTTTTGATTATTCATGGATCAGTGCCTTTGGAAGGAGCAAATGGTTTAAGAGAAACTTTAGATAATGGTTCTGCAGCGACAGTTGCTCTTAGGGGTCGTTTTAATCATTGGTCTTTAAATATTTTAGCAGACGGGTTTGCTTTTTTAGCAGTAACCACTTCTTATTTGGGCTTATCTCTTGCTCTTTTTTATTTTATTAAAGATGGCTTTAGAGAAATTAAAATTGAATTGAGTCGTAATTCAGTGATTTTGCTCACTTTAATTCCCACCCTTTTTTTAGCGATTCTTTATCCAAAAGCATTATTACAGTGTTTGGACATCAGTGGAGGATTTGGAGATACCATTCTTTCAGGATTGGTTCCGATCGGCATGGTTTGGGTTGGACGTTACAAGAAAAAACTAGATGCTACCTACCAAATTCCAGGTGGAAAATGGGCTTTAATTGCATCAACTTTGTTTTTTCTTTTTATATTAATACAAAATTGTTTTTCGCTTAATCTGCTATAAGGGCAAAGAATGAATTCGAATGTTTTAAAACCGATTATACAGGCCGTTCTGGCCTGTTTTTTATGGGGTTTTGTTTTTGCAATGCCGGTGTATCTTGAATCTTTTTCAAGCCTTGACATTATTTTAGGAAGGTTTATGGTTTATGGCATCCTTTCAGTTTTGTTGTTACTTTTTAGTACATTCATTAAAAAGGATACATCTTGCCTAAAATATTGGAAGGAAGCCGCTCTTTGTGCAATCGTGATGAATCTGATCTATTTCGCATCGCTCATTTATGGCAGCCGTTTCACGGCCCCATCGATTATTACCCTAATTATAGGGACCGGACCGATAACGATAACCGTGTTTAGCTGCCTTTTAAAAAACGACAGGAAATTACTTTATTTATTTATTTTTCCATCATGCTTTATTTTCTTTGGCTTATGTTTGATAAGCATTGAAGCGATCAAAAATGATGTCAGTAGTTCTACCCTTTTTGAACATATCCAAGGACTTTTGTTTGGTTTAATTTCTTTAACCGCTTGGACATGGTATGTGATTTTTAACTCAAAAGTTTTAAGGACAAATAATGAAATCAAGCCTGTTCAATGGACGGCATTAATTGGTACAATCACCTTTATGTTTTCTCTTGTAGGTGTTTATTTTCAAGTTTCAATGAATGATAACGAATATTTCGCACAATTTTCCTGGGAGCTTGGCAAAGATTTTTGGATAGGAATTTTAGTTCTTGGTATTTTTTGTTCCTGGGCAGCTTTCACGCTATGGAACATGGCAGGATCACGGCTGCATCCTGCACTTGTTGGACAATTGTCTATCTTAGAGACCATCTTTGGTGTGGCACTCATTTATACCTTTCAAGGGCATTTGCCTTCAATTTTAGAAATATCAGGCGCATTTTGTATGCTGCTCGGGGTTTCATGGGGGCTTTATTCATTCACCAAATCCCAAAATCAACAAGATGTACAAGAGATTAGCAACCTTTCCCTATAGCCTACATATCAAGTCGAATAAACAATCTTGTTTTTTTAATCATAAAACAACACATTTACCTCAATGATTTAATTACAGCGATCCTGCATATCATGTAAAAAATCGAAATTGTTATTGAGTGTAGTGTTTTGGAGTAGAACGTGATTTTCTATATTTTTTTAAAGTTATGTCAAAATTAAATACTTTATTTTATTTTATTTAATGTTTATGGTTATTTTTTTAATCATCATTTTAAGGAAGATATGGAAGCTCCATCCACTACTTTTAATCGTTTTACCCTTGAACAACGAGAATTGACAGACAAACATAAAAATGAAGTGAAAATTGTCTCTGCACTTAACTCTGACTTCATCGAGCGTGTACTTCCATATCCTGTATGTGAAGTTCGTCAATTATCGGATTTGAATCAACCCATGCATTTGATTGTTGAACCTAATGCCCAAAAATTGATTCTGACATTTCATCGTTACGGTCCATTTAGCCAAAACGAAACAAAAAAGTTGTGTCCATTTGGTTCAGGGCAGGTACACTCAAAATTTATTTCTTTGATCGGAAAAAACAATCTGTTAACAACATTTGAAGAGAAAAGTCAAATACAAAGAAAAGCGGTTCTCACTTATTTTTCAAGAGATAAAATGGAAAACATAAGAATTAGTTGCATTGACATAACTAAAAATTGGTTGGATAAAAGAATCGGATTAAATAATGTTTTATTATTTGATAGCTGCTTGAATCTTGTTGGAGAGTGTTTGATAAAAGGAATTCTTGGATTTAAGAAATGTACGGAAGATGATGTACGCAACAATTGCGATTATTGGAAAGTTTTATTGGCAAACAAACCATCCGAGTTGCAGCCCGCAAATGAATTTGAATCAGAAGAAAAAAGTTTTTTTAGTCAATTTTTTTCCGATGTAGGCGATAAACTAACAAAATTAAAAACTTACATCATTGATTCATCCAAAATTGATAATTTATGTAAAATTATTTACGATGAAACCCTTTTTATAAGAGATAGTTTTGCTAACCACCTTTGTAAAAAAGAATTTAGCGAGTTTGAAATTCTTGAAAACATCAAGGGAATGTTGCTCGGTGGTCTTGAGACAACCGGTTATCTTTTTGGCTTCCTTTTATATGAATATTCAAGAAATCTTGAAATGCAAAAAGAGCATTCGGGCGATAAACAAAAAATAAAATCGGCTTTTTTAGAAGCTCTACGCCTTTATTCTGTTGGAGGGGCTTTAAGAGAGGCTGACATGGACATGGCCCTAATTTATTTTGAAAATAATTTAAGAAAAGAGCATTACATTAGGCAAGGTGATTTGATCAACACTCTTCCTTGGCTTGCAGGGCATAATCCTTTTAAGTTTGAAAACCCTGAAATATTTAATCCAAACCGTGAAAACTTGGAAGATGTTAAAAAAATTCCTCATTATGGAGGTGGTCCACATGCTTGCATCGGTAAACAAGTTGCTGAAATGGAAATTTTGACTTGTATCAGTGAAATTTTATCCAGGGTCATTGTAAAAACAGATGGAGAACTTCCGCAATTAGCCGGAAACTTTACAATGAGGCCAATAAAGGATATGCATGTTCAGTTCTTTGAAAAATTAACTTAAAAGAACTCTTTTAAGTTTTTTCTATTCATTTTTCTCTTTGATGGTTAATGTTGATTTTTAGATTGAAATTTTTTTATGAGGAATACAATGCAGGTTACACCAATCAATTATGAACAAACAAGCCATTTTACACTACAGCCACGAGATTTTAAGCCGCACGAAAAAAATTCGGTGATCACAGTTTCTCTATTGGCATCTGAACATATAAAAGAACTTGCAAGTTTGCCTGTATGTGAAATTTATCAATTGCCCAATTTAGAGAAGACAACCCATGTTATTATTGATGCACATGCTCAAAAGTTAATACAAACCTTTCATCGTTATGGTCCGAAGGAGGTAAATAGCCAAAAATTTTGCCCCTTTGGCCCTTTTGGCATGCACAAAAGATATGCCCACATCTTGGGAGAAGAGAATTTAGCAACATCTACTGAAGAAAAAAGTCAAATTCAAAGAGAGGCTATTCTTGCATATTTTACAGAGGAAAAACTTCAACAGATAACAAACGGCTGTTTAGCGTTAACAGAAAAGTGGATCAAAGAAAAAATTGAACTAAAAAAAGTTTTGTTATTCGATGGCTGTCATGATTTAATAACAGAAATTTTAATTAGCCAAGTTTTTGGATTCTCTGATTGTACTAATAACGATATTTATAGCAGTACGGATTACTGGAAAGATTTATTGGCCCATAAATCATCAGATTTAATGCTTGAACCCGAAAAAGGTTTTTTACAAGGAATTGTTAAAGATTGCTTAGACCTATATCAGTATGGACCTTATCGTGTTAATAAAATAGATAATTACGAGATGGATTCTTTTGATATTAATAATCTTTGTGAAAAAATTTATGAGGCAGCGTTCGATAAAAAGACAAGCTTGGTTAATCATCTTATTGAAAAATCTTTAACTAGAATAGAGATTCTTGAAAATATAAAAGGTCTTTTATTGGCCGCGGGCGAGCCTACAGGCTATCTTTTAGGTTTTCTTCTTTACGAATATGCAAAAAATCCTCTCATTCAAGCAATGCATGCTGAAAACGGTGATGGAATAGCAAATGCTTATTTGGAAGTGCTTCGACTTTACTCCGTTAGGGGATCTGCAAGAGAAGCAAATGTGGAAATGGTTTTAAAATATTTTGATGTTGAAGGAGATGAAAAAGAGCATTACATCCGAAAAGGAGACCTTATTAGAACATCTCCAATGATTGCAGGGCATAATCCACAGCTCTTTAACGATCCCGAAACTTTCAATCCTGACAGGGAAAATTTAGAGGCTGTTATTAATATTCCACATTTTGGAAGCGGTGTGCACGAATGCATAGGAAAAAAAGTTGCTGAAATAATAATTATCAATTGCGTGGATGAAATATTATCCTATGCTTGTTTAAAAACAGATGCAGCCGTAACTTCTGTGATAGGTAAATATACAATAAGGCCCAAAACAGATATCTTCGTGAATTTTT
>Ga0105045_10000361_pt1 | contig 31826 bp, 29 predicted proteins | sample MAT02_FD_78089 | JGI IMG/M metagenome (GOLD analysis project Ga0105045, IMG submission 78089) | Freshwater microbial communities from Lake Fryxell liftoff mats and glacier meltwater in Antarctica - MAT-02 (megahit assembly) | ecosystem: Environmental > Aquatic > Freshwater > Ice > Liftoff... | reverse complement strand
GTGTCGAATACTTTCTCGATGTGACCGGCTTCCTGGCAGAGGGAAGCCCGCTCACCGGGTTCTGGACGATTGAGGGACAGACGAACACCGCCATTCTTCAGGCTCGCGTCATGGCTAGGCCTACTGGACTGCCGCCGCCCATCCCGCTTCCCGCGACCGGCTTGCTGATGATCGCGGGCATGGGCTGCCTGGCGGCATTCAGCGCGCGACACCGCAAGGCCTGATCCGGGTTAAGGAGCTTCGCTTGAGGCTGCCTTCGCCTGGCTGCGATGCCGTACATAGGGCTCCCGTTGTCACTGCGCTACGTCGAGGACCTGCCGCATGAACGGGGCATTGATATCAGGCATGAGACTGTCCGGCTGCTTTGGCAACAGCGGTCGCGGCTGGCAGAGCGTCTGCACTGGCAGGCCGAAGCGCAGGCCGACCTTGAGCGTCGGGTCGATGAGCGCACGGCCGAACTGAAACAGACCCAGACCGATCTGGTGCAAGCGGGCAAACTGGCTGCGCTGGGTCAGATGTCGGCGGCGCTGAGCCATGAGTTCAATCAGCCACTGGCCGCAGCCCGCACCTTTGCCGACAATGCCGGGGTCCTGCTGGATCGCGGCCGGTCGGACGAGGCGAAGGCGAACATCGACCACATCCGCGCGCTGATCGACCGGCTGGCCACCATCAGCCGCCATCTCAGCAGCTTTGCGCGCAAGCCTGGGCAAATACTCGCCCCTGTCGCGCTGCCCGATGTGATCGAGGCGGCGGTCGAGATCGCGCCGCTTCGCCTGAAGGCCGCAAAGGTGGATCTGAAGCTGGCCCTTGCCTCCGACCTGCCACTTGTGATCGCGGGGCCGGTGCGGCTGCGGCAGGTGCTGGTCAACATCCTGACCAATGCCGCCGATGCCACCGACGGGCAGCACAAACCCCAGATCACGCTTGAAACCGCGTGCTGAGAGCTGCGGCCGGGCAAGCGGACGACCTGGAACAGCGGCTGATCGGGCGGGCCAATGCGATGATCGATCTTCGCCGCCGCATCCGCACCATCGGCCCGAGCGAAGCCGATATCCTGATCGAGGGTGAGACGGGTTTCGGCAAAGAGGTGGTGGCCCGCGCGCTGCATGACCTGTCACCGCGGGCGCATCGCCCGCTGGTCACCATCGACTGCGCGGCCCTGCCTGCCGCCCTGATTGAAAGCGAACTTTTTGGGCACGAAGCAGGTGCCTTTTCCGGCGCGCTGCGGTCACGCCATGGCAAGTTCGAACATGCGCGCGGCGGCACCATCCTGCTGGATGACATCGCGTCGGTGCCGCTTGATCTTCAGGGCAAGCTGGTCCGCGTCATCGAACAGCGCACGGTGACGCGCCTTGGGTCGAACGAACCGATCTCGCTGGATGTGCGCTTCATGGCAACGGCGCGGGTGCCGCTGGAGCTTGAGGTGCGGGCGGGCCGCTTCCGCGCCGATCTTCTGTACCGGCTGAATGTCGTGACGTTGCAAGTGCCGCCGCTTTCTGCCCGGCGCGAGGATGTGCCTCTGCTGTTCCTGCGGCTTCTGGCCGAAGCTGTCAGCCGCCACCGCACAGAACCGCCTGAGGTTGCACCTGGCATGATCGCCCGGCTGGCCGCGCGCAACTGGCCCGGCAATGTCCGCGAACTGCGAAACGCTGCCGACCGATTTGCCCTTGGCCTTGGCGAAGGACTGGTGCCAGACGAACCACCAGGACGTCTGGCCGAACGGGTTGCCGAGTTTGAACGGCGCGAGATCGAGGCCGTACTGGCGGCGCATCGTGGCAACCTCAGGCCGGTGTACGAATCTCTTGGCCTGTCGCGTAAGACCCTGTGGGAAAAGATGCGAAAACGCGGTCTCGACAAGGCGCAGTTCGGCGCGGCCTCTGACGCTGACCCGGAATAGCGTACCTTTTCCCCCCACTGTTGCGCAGCGATGTTACGGTTTCCACCCATTCATCGCCCGGCAAGCCACTTTATTGGGAACGATGGAAAAAGGGCGGTTGAGCCGTACCCCGTGATGCCGCCCACTGGATCGTGCAAGCGGGAACGGGAGGTTCCCGTAACCATGTCTCGGGAGGACACATGATTATCAGGACATTCACCGCAGCAGCGGTCTTGGCCGCTTTTTCGTCCGGCGCAATGGCGCAGGACAAGACCGACTGGCCGTCGGATCTGACCATTGGCACCGCCTCGCAAGGCGGCACCTACTTTATCTACGGCAATGGCTTTGCCGGTTATATCACCGAGTCTCTTGGCGTGAACGCAACAGGCGAAGTGACGGGTGGGCCGGTACAGAATGTCACCCTGGTGCAGACCGGCGATCACCAGCTTGGACTTGTGACCATGGGCCCGGCCTATGACGCATGGAACGGCACGTCCGAGCTGGCCCCCGGGCTGGAACACAAGGACCTCCGCGCGCTGTTCCCGATGTATCAGACGCCGTTCCAAGTGGTCGCGCTGAAGTCTTCCGGCATCACATCGGTGTCTGATCTGGCGGGCAAGCGCGTTTCGGTCGGCCCGGCAGGCGGCACGCCCGGCACTTACTGGCCGCAGTTCATGTCAGCACTCGGGATCGAGGCTTCCGTCTCGAACGCCGGTGCTGCAGATGCCGCAGGCCAACTGTCAGACGGCCTGATCGACGCCTTCGCCTTTGCGGCAGGCGTGCCGATCCCGGCCTTCTCGGAGTTGGCCGCGCAGCAGGATGTGGTCATGTTCGGCTTCACCCCGCAAGAGCAGACCAAGGTGCTGGAGGCGTTCCCGGCAATGGCGTCGTTCGTTATCCCTACGGGCACCTATGCCGGGCACGACTACGATCAGGAAACCGTAGCACTTTGGAACTTTGCCATCGCGCACAAAGACCTGCCCGACAGCCTGGCCTATGAAATCACCAAGCTTGCCCTGGAAAACAACGACCGCATGCTGCAAATTCACGCGACCGCGTCCGAGACTCTGGCCGAGAACTGGGAGAAGAACACCTTCATGCCCTTCCACCCCGGCGCGGTGCAATACTTTGAGGAGAAAGGCATCACGATCCCCGACAACCTGAAGTGATCATGTCGTGCCAGCATATACCGCGGATGCCCCTGACAAAGGGGCACCTCTTCCGTTGAACGCCGATTTCCCATGAACGCGACCGCTGAGTATCCACCCGATCAAGACATCGCGGCAGGCGTTGACAATGAGAGCTTCGCAGCCAACCAGCGCAAGTCGATGGGCCGGGTCGGACTTTTCATCGCCACCCTTTGCGTTCTCTACACTGCGTTCCACATCGGTGTCATGAACTTCTACCCGTTGGAGACATGGACCTACCGCCTGATCCATGTCGGTGGCGGCCTGTCGATCGGGTTCCTGCTTTACTCGTCGATCAGCTTTACCGGGACTGACGGGTCAAACCGGCGCGGGCGCGATCTTCTGATCCTGCCGGGCCTTGCGCTGATCCTTGTGGCGCTGATGCAGGCGGTTCTGCCGTGGCTGGGATTTGGGCCGGGGGTAGATCAGGCCGCTGCGGCTACCTGCTGGCGCTGGACCTTTGGCCTGCCGCTTGCTGCCGGGACTGCCTGGGTCATGTTGATTGGCTGGACCATGCCCGAGGCGCGGCGCGCGCGGCTGGACTTTGCGGATGTCGCGCTTGCACTCGCAGCCATCGCGACCACGCTTTACATCATCCACCACGCCCCACTGTTGCGGCTGCGCGCCGGAACCGCATTGGCCAAAGAGGCCGACATGTGGGCAGCGCTGGTCGGCGTCATCCTCATCCTTGAACTGACGCGGCGCATGGCCGGGCTGGCGCTGGTGATCATCACCTCGATCTTTATCATCTACAGCTTCATAGGCCCCTGGCTGCCCGGTATTCTTTACAACCGGGGCTACAGCGTGACTCGATTTTTTACCTACATTTTCACCGATCAGGGTATTCTAGGCCCGACCATTGCCCTATCTTCAACCTACATCATCCTGTTCGTGGCCTTCGCGGCCTTTCTGCAGGCCAGCCGTGTGGGCGGGTACTTCGTCAACTTCGCCTTCGCGGCTGCGGGCGACCGGCGCGGCGGGCCTGCCAAGGTGGCGGTCTTCGGGTCCGGTCTTATGGGCATGATCAACGGCACCTCGGACGGCAACGTCGTGGCAACGGCGTCGCTGACCATCCCCCTGATGAAGAAGTTTGCCTACAAGCCGCAGACTGCCGCCGCGATCGAGGCGGCGGCATCGTCGGGCGGGCAGATCCTGCCGCCGATCATGGGTGCCGGGGCCTTCATCATGTCGGAAATCACCGGCATTCCGTATTCCGAGATCGTCATCGCGGCGATCATCCCGGCGCTGCTTTACTTCGCCTCGGTCTATTTCAACGTCGACCTTGCGGCGCAGAAGTATGATATGAGGGGCATCCCGCGCGACCAGTTGCCCAAGTTCAGCCGGTTGGCCCGTCAGGCGTTCCTGTTCATCCCGATCGTTATTCTGATCGGGGCGCTTTTCATGGGCTATTCGGTCATTCGTGCCGGAACCTTGTCGATGGGCGCGGCGCCGGTCGTATCTTGGTTCACGCCCTACAGGATGGGGGTGAAGAAAATCCTCTTCGCTTTGGAAATTTCCACTAAGTTGACCTTGCAACTGGTGGCAGTCTGCGCCGCTGCTGGCATTATCGTCGGGGTCATCGCGCTGACCGGGCTGGGGACGCGGTTCTCCTCCCTGTTGCTCGGACTGGCCGAGAACACCCAGATCGTCGCCCTGTTCTTTGCGATGGTGGTGTCGATCATCCTTGGCATGGGGATCATTGCGAAAGACGCGGACTGACGGCCGTCTGGCCCTACCCTGGGGTATGACACATTGTGGCTGATCGTCGGCGCGGCATCGGCGGGGATTGTCGTGGCACCGCCGATAAACTGGCTTGTAGCGCGCGAAATCGGCTGACGCCTCAGGCGTTCAGGAACACGCGGACGGTTTCTTCGAATTCGCGGGGTTTCTCGGCGTGAAGCCAGTGTCCCGCGCCGGGCATCCTCGCGAAACGTGCCTTTGGAAACAGGGCGCGGATCGCCCCTCGATGTTCAGGGCGGACGTAGCTGCTTTCATCCCCGGTCAGGAACAAGACGGCGCCGTCAAAACGCCCCGGGGTCTCTGGCCAGCCGACAATCCGGGGCATCTCCGTCTCAAGCACCGGCAGGTTCAGTTTCCAGCGCGGTGGCTTGTGGCGAAAGTCCAGGGATTGCAGGAAAAAAGCGCGGAGTGCGGGGTCTTCGACTGCAGGCGCAAGCGCGGCGTCCGCCTCGGCCCGCGTGGTGATACGTGACAGGTCGAGTCCCGCCATGGCATGAACGTGGCGGGTCTGGTCGTGGCTGTAAGAGACGGGCGCGATATCGACCACGATAAGGCGGCGGATCAACTCGGGCCGTGTCAGCGCCAGTTGCATCGCCGCCTTGCCGCCCATCGAATGGCCCAACAGATCAACAGGGGCGGGCAGGGTGCTGGCCACCTCGGCCAGATCAGCGGCCATGTCAGGATACGATTGTGTAACCTTGCGCGGGCTGTCGCCATGATTGCGCATGTCTACGGCCAGAACCTCACGACAGTCGGCCAGACGGCGTGCAATGACACCCCAATTGCGCCCCGAGCCATACAGCCCATGCGCAATGACAAGGGGCCTGGCCGGGGCTTCTGGTCTTATGGCCGGGTGATGGATCATGGAAAGCATATGTTCCATTTAGCGCCCATGGCAGCTTGAGACCAGCGCAGTTGAACCAAAGACGGCAAGGCCCTAGATATGTCAAAGGCTTGGGAGGGTTCAAGATGAGTGCTGTGGCGATCCAGCAGATGGCGGAGCGGGTGTCAGGGCTGCTGGAAGAGCGGCTCCACCTGCGCGGTCGCAACTTGGCGGCCAAGCTTCGCCGGGGCGGGCGGATGCTGCCGCGAAAGGTGCGTGAGGGGGGCGAACTTCTGTCAATCGCCGCCGAAAAGGCGAAGAATCCCAAGCTTCTGGGTCAGATCGACATGGGTCAGGTTGCCGATGCCTATGACGCCTGCGTGCGGCATCTGATCACGGTCGATCCGGCCGCTCGGCGCCGGAACACTATTGCCGGGATGGTCGGCTCGGTCGGGTTCGGGGTGCTGGGGATGATCCTGGCGCTTTTCGCACTGTTGGCATGGCAGGGCTATTTCTAGGCTGACGGTGGGACGTTCCTGACCAATTGTCCGAAAAGAAACAGGGCGCGTGCCCTGTTTCTGTCAATGTCAGAAAATCACAAGTCCGGGTAGATAGGGAAGCGCGCGCACAGGGCCTCGACCTCGGCCTTCACCCTGTCCTCAACCGCGCCGTTGCCGTCTTCGCCGTTGGCGGCGAGGCCGTCGACAACCTCAGTGATCCAGCGGCCGATCTGCCGGAACTCGGCCTCGCCAAAGCCGCGCGTCGTGCCGGCGGGGGTGCCAAGGCGGACCCCACTGGTGATCGTGGGCTTTTCGGTGTCAAACGGGATACCGTTCTTGTTGCAGGTGATATGGGCGCGACCAAGGGCCTTTTCCGTCGCATTGCCCTTCACGCCTTTGGGGCGCAGATCGACCAGCATCAGATGCGTGTCGGTGCCGCCGGTGACGATATCAAGGCCACCCTTCATCAGCTCATCCGCCAGCGCCTGCGCGTTCTTGATGACCTGCGCTTGGTAGGATTTGAAGCCGGGGCGCAGCGCCTCGGCGAAGGCCACGGCCTTGGCGGCGATCACATGCATCAGGGGGCCGCCTTGGATGCCCGGGAAGATCGCCGAGTTGAACTTCTTGGCCAGCGCTTCGTCATTTGTCAGGATCATCCCACCACGGGGGCCGCGCAGGGTTTTGTGGGTGGTCGTCGTCGCCGCATGCGCATGCGGGAAAGGCGAAGGGTAAAGGCCCGCTGCGACAAGACCCGCGAAATGGGCCATATCGACCAGAAGGTAGGCGCCGACCGAATCCGCGATCTGGCGCATACGCGCAAAGTCGATGATGCGGGGAATAGCGGAACCGCCGGCGATGATCATCTTGGGCTGGTGTTCGGTGGCCAGTGCCTGCACCTGATCGTAGTCGAGCGTCAGGTCCTGCTTGCGCACGCCGTATTGCACTGCGTTGAACCATTTGCCCGACTGGTTTGGCGCGGCGCCGTGGGTCAGGTGGCCGCCGGCATCAAGGCTCATCCCAAGGATCGTGTCGCCGGGCTTGATCAGCGCCTGGAAGACGCCCTGGTTCGCCTGTGAGCCTGAGTTCGGCTGAACGTTCGCAAAGCTGCAACCGAACAGCTGGCAGGCGCGGTCGATCGCCAGACTTTCCGCCACGTCCACGAACTGGCAGCCACCGTAGTAGCGCTTGCCGGGGTAACCCTCGGCATATTTGTTGGTCATCACCGACCCCTGCGCCTCCATCACGGCGCGGGAGACGATGTTTTCGGACGCGATCAACTCGATCTCGTGCCGTTGGCGGCCGAGTTCTGACGTGATCGACCCGAACAGCTCGGGGTCGCGAGAGGCGAGGCTTTCGGTAAAGAAACCGGTATCGCGGTGCGGGGCATTCATCTGGGGGACCTCTCGACGATGGTTTTGAGGCTATTTAGAGCACACACCGCCTGTCGGAAAGGCAAGAAAGCGACAAGTTCGGTGATTGCGGCGAAATAATCTTACCCGGAGGAAGACGGTACTTGCCGCAGGCGGGGCTTGAGTTCGCCGGCCTCAGCGGCCAAGATTGTCCGGGGTGAAGACTGGCCGAGGTCAAGGTTGGCCGGGTCAAACACCTCCGGGGGGAATTCAGGCGTGCGCATCAGGTTCACGGCCAGCAGGGCACCGGCGGCAGTGGCGGCGCATGCCGCGCTGACGGCGGCCTATGGGCAGTCCGATGCGCGCAGTGCCGAGGTGATCGTGGCGCTGGGCGGCGACGGGTTCATGCTGCAGACGCTGCATGCGGCACAGGGGCGGGGCTTGCCGGTCTACGGGATGAACCGCGGCACGATCGGTTTTCTGATGAACGCCTATGCGGCTGATGACTTGCCCGCACGGCTGATGGCCGCAGAGGAAACGCTGATCAACCCGCTGTCGATGCGGGCGGTCAATGCGAAGGGCCGCGTGACCGAGGCGCTGGCGATCAATGAGGTGTCGCTGCTGCGGCAAGGGCCGCAGGCGGCCAAGCTAAGGGTCTTCATCGACGGGCGCGAGCGGCTGGACGAACTGGTTTGCGATGGCGCCCTTGTGGCGACCCCGGCAGGATCAACCGCGTACAACTATTCAGCGCATGGTCCGATCCTGCCGATCGGGTCGGATGTGCTCGCGCTGACCGCAATGTCGGCCTTCCGGCCGCGCCGGTGGCGCGGGGCATTGCTGCCAAGCTCGGCCGTGGTGCGGTTCGAGGTGCTGGAAGGCGAAAAACGCCCGGTGATGGCAGATGCGGACAGTCGGTCATCGGTGCGCGATGTCGCCAGTGCCGAGATCAGGTCAGAACCTTCGGTCACCCACCGTTTGCTGTTCGACCCCGGTCACGGGCTGGAAGAACGGCTTATCGGCGAACAGTTCACCTGATGCAGACGTTAGCTTGGGTGGGCTTTCCAGCCCTCGATCTTGCGGTAAAGCGTGGAAGGCGACACATCAAGCACCCGGGCCGTACGGGGCACCGAACCGGCGTGATGGGCAAGTGTCGCCTCGATCAGGCGGCGTTCGGCTTCGGCGAGAGTCAGACCGACAAGCCTGTCAAGCGGCGGCAGATCGGGCGTTGGCGAGGGGCCGGGCAGGACAGGCGCTGCGTCAGTGTCTTCGGCGGCAAGTCCCGGAGGCAGCATGCCCGGCGTGACCCAGCCACCCGGGTTCAGCACAACGACGTTGCGGATGACGTTCAGCAACTGGCGCACGTTGCCGGGCCAGGGCAGGCGCGGCAGCAAGGTCCGGACGGCCGGGTCAAGCCCATGGAACGTGCGGCCCTCTTCCTCGGCAAATCGAAACAGTGCGGCCTCGGCGATTTCGATCACATCTTCACTGCGGTCGCGCAACGGGGGCATGTGGATCGGCACGACATAAAGGCGGTAGTACAGGTCCTCGCGGAACCTGCCCCGGCGAACGGCGTCCAGAGGATCTCGGTTGGTGGCGCAGACGATGCGAACGTTCACCTTCTTCGGGCGCGTGGCACCGACCGGCTGCACGGTAGAGGTTTGCAGAAACCTCAGCAACTTGGTCTGCAGCGCCGGGGCCATTTCGCAGATTTCGTCCAGAAACAGCGTGCCGCCATCCGCTGCGGTGGCGGCCCCCGGCTTGTCGGAAATCGCGCCGGTAAAGCTGCCCTTCATGTGGCCAAAGACCTCGCTTTCAAGCAGGTCCTGCGGGATCGCTCCGCAGTTCAGCGCGATGAAAGGGCCATTGGCGCGGGTAGAATTTGCGTGGACCGCCACGGCGCAAAGCTCTTTTCCCGTGCCGCTTTCGCCGGTGATGAAGACAGTCGCCATCGACCGCGCAACAGAACCAATCGTGCGGTGAATTTGCTGCATCGGTTCGGATGATCCGATGAAGCCCGAGGATTCGGCCAGAGCCGAGCGGTCTGGCAAAGGTGCCGTCACATGCGTAACGGCCCGCGTGGCAACGCGCTCGGCCAAGGCATTCTGAACCGCGTTCAAAAAGCGGCTCTCGTCAAACGGCTTGACCAGAAAGTCATGCGCCCCGGCGCGCATCGCCTCGACTGCACGGTTGACAGAACCGTTCGATGTGATGGCAATCACGCTGGTTTCAGCGTCAAGCGACAGCAGCTCTTGCATAAGTTGCAGGCCGTCCCTGTCGGGCAGGATCAGGTCAAGCAAGACCACGGCAGGCTTCAGCGCCTTGAACTGGGCCAACCCTTCCGCCGCCGACCCGGCGACCGAAACCCGATACCCGGCCGAGGACAGGATCGACCGATAGACCATCTGCAAAGAGATCGTATCCTCGATCAACAGCAACGGCAGTCGAGCGCTGGTAGCAGATCTCATCTTCCCCCCTCGGTCGGGGCAACCTTGGCACCGATCAGTGTGATAAGGGCCTCAAGTTCCCCAAGCATGCTGGGCATCACCGACGCGGCTGCGGCCTTGTCGTGACCTTGGGCGGCAATGTTCATCGCCTCGGCAAATGCCTGAAGCGAGGAGGCCCCGGCCGAACCGGCCAGCGAGATCAGGACATGGCTGCCCTCGCGCAAGGCATCCCAGTCCGGACCCTTCGCGCCGGTTCCGATGATGGTCCGGCAGTTTGCAAGGTCCTCCAGAAGATGGCGCAGCAGGGTGCCTGCCATGCTTGGGCCAGCAATATCCAGCAGTCGCTGGAAGCGCATTGCATCAAAGGCCCGCAAACCCGGGGCGGCCGGCTGAGCGTGCCCATCTGTCACCGCCTGAAGCTGGGTAGGGTGGTCCGGGTCGCGCTGATGCCGCAGAAGCGGCATCATGGCGCCGCTCAACTCTGGAGGCACTGGGCTATGGGGATCATGCAGGGTCATTGCCGGTCCCTTTGGCAGAATTGGATCAGGAATGTGTATGGCGGCAATCTTTGCATAATGCAAAGATTGCCGCACTGGCGCCTGGCTGTCCAGTGGGCAATCAACCGCGGGCCAGGCCGAGGCTTTGCAACGCCAGAGTGATCTCGTCCAGAATGGCCGGGTCGTCGATTGTGGCGGGCATCTTCCAGGGCTGGCTGTCGGCGATCTTTACCATGGTGCCGCGCAGGATCTTGCCCGACCGGGTTTTCGGTAGCCGGTCCACCACGACGGCACGCTTGAAATCGGCAACCGGGCCGATCTTTTCGCGCATCAAGGCAACACATTCGCGAACCACCTCGTCATTTTGGCGATTCGCGCCCTTGTTCAAGCACAGGAACCCCAGCGGCGACTGGCCTTTCAGGTCATCGGCCACGCCGATCACTGCACATTCGGCCACGTCCTTGTGGGCGGCAAGCACTTCCTCCATCGCGCCGGTCGACAGGCGGTGGCCTGCGACGTTGATCACGTCATCGGTGCGGGCCATGATGTAAAGATAGCCATCCGCGTCGACATAACCCGCGTCGCCGGTCTCATAGTAGCCGGGGAAGTGAGAGAGGTAGCTCTTGATGAACCGGTCCTCGGCGTTCCACAGCGTTGGCAGCGTGCCAGGGGGCAAAGGCAGCTTTATCGCAATCGCGCCCAATGTGCCGGGTGATACCGGGTGGCCGCCTTCGTCCAGCACCTGCACGTCAAAGCCGGGCATGGCAACCGAAGGGCTGCCGATCTTTACCGGCAAAGCTTCGATCCCCAGCGGGTTCGCGGCAATGGCATAACCCGTTTCGGTTTGCCACCAATGGTCGATCACCGGGATGTTCAAATGGCGCTGTGCCCAGTGGATTGTATCCGGATCAGCCCGTTCACCAGCCAGATAGAGCGCCTGCAGATTTGGCATCGGGTGACGACTGACCAGCTTTCCCTCGGGGTCGTCTCGCTTGATGGCGCGCAGGGCAGTCGGGGCGGTGAAGAAGCTGCGGACATTGTGTTCCGCGATCACCCGCCAGAAGGCCGCAGCGTCAGGGGTGCCGACGGGCTTGCCTTCATAGACGATTGTGGTGCAGCCGGCGATAAGGGGCGCATAGCAGATGTAACTGTGCCCAACGACCCAACCCACGTCTGACGCGGCCCAGAACACATCGCCGGCACCGCAGTTGTAGATCGCGCGCATGGTCCAATTCAGCGCCACAAGGTGCCCGGCGGTGGGGCGCACCACGCCCTTCGGCGCGCCGGTAGTGCCGGATGTGTACAGGATATAGGCCGGGTGATTGCCTTCCACGGCCACGCAGTCGGCAGGGGTGACGCCATACTGAAACTCGTGCCAGGCAAAATCGCGGCCGGGGGTCAGCTTGGCCACCTCCTGCTCGCGCTGGAAGATCACGCAGAAGTCGGGTTTGTGGCTGGCCAGGTCGATGGCGGCGTCCAGAAGGGGTTTGTAATGGACGACGCGGTTCGGCTCGATCCCGCAGCTGGCGGCGATGATGGCTTTGGGCGTGCAGTCGTCGATCCTGACCGCCAGCTCGTTGGCCGCAAAGCCGCCGAAGACCACCGAATGGATCGCGCCAAGCCGGGCGCAGGCGAGCATCGCCTCCAGCGCCTCGGGCACCATCGGCATGTAAATGATGACGCGGTCACCTTTTGCGATGCCTTTGGCGCGCAGCGCCCCGGCAAGTCGTGACACGCGGTCTTGCAACTGCGCATAGGTGATGACGTGTTTGGTGCCAGTGACCGGGCTGTCGTGGATGATCGCTGCCTGTCCGCCACGCCCGGCGGCGACGTGGCGGTCAACTGCGTTCCAGCATGTGTTCACCAATGCGTCGGTAAACCATTCATGCAAGGGTGCCCGGCTGTCGTTCAGCGCGTGGGATGGCTGCCTCACCCAGTCGATCGCCCCGGCGGCCGCAAGCCAGAAGCCCTCCGGGTCCTCCCGGCATTGCCCGTACAGCTGCGAATAGGTCATTGCGTTCCCCCCCCGAGATGTCGCCATGGCTGAGGTGTTACGGCAGGAGTGGGCGCTGTTGCAACGCTGTTACCGGAAACGCGGATGCGAATGGTTGCAGATTTCGCCCTTTTCGGCCGCTAAAGTTTGCAAAGCTGATCAAAGCTGTCAAAGCCGTGCCAATGACCTTGCAAAGCTGGCACTTGTCGACCCCGGGTCAGCTAGGCCCGTCCTGATGTGGCGCTAAGCGTGAGCGGATCCACCCCTAACTCGCGCAGGGCGGCCCCCCATTTCGCGCGGTCATCAGGCCCGAAGACCAGCCCCTCCGGCGCTGATGCGGTCAGCCAGTCGTTCCGCGCGATTTCGGCTTCCAGCTGCCCCGGCCCCCAGCCGGAGTACCCGAGGGCCAGCAAGGCCTTGTCGGGCCCGCCGCCCTTTGCCAGCGCCTCGAGCACATCCAGGGTTGCGGTCATGCAAAGGCCGCCGGGGACCGCAAGTGTAGCCCGTTCCGCCCGCCAATCGGTCGAATGCAGCACAAAGCCGCGCCCGCGTTCCACCGGCCCGCCAAGATGGATCCGGATGTCCCGCCCGTCTGGCGCCAACGGCATTTTGAGGTGGTGAAGAAGACCCGAAAAGCTTAGATCTTCCAACGGCTTGTTGACAATCAGGCCCATCGAGCCGTCGCTGGAGTGGGCGCAGACCAGAATCACGCTGCGGTCAAAGCGCGGGTCCGCCATCCCCGGCATCGCGATCAGGATCTGTCCGGCCAGGTCCAACTGCAATACCCTCCCCTGCCCCTCGCGTTCAACATGCCTTCGGCTCGCCCAAGTCTCAATCCCCCTTCAACCAAAGATGATTCTCACGCGTTGTCGCCGCAAAGTGATTTCCATCGGCCATGTCACTGCCTATGCTGACGTCATGAACAGACACTTCATTCCTCTCGTCCTTGCGCTCGGCGCGTCCCCGGCTTTTGCCACGACCCAGGATGATGTCCTGTCCGCCAAACTGCGGCCAGGCTGGCAGATGGACAGCGGCGCCCACATGGCGGCAATGGACCTGTCGCTCGCCCCCGGCTGGAAGACTTACTGGCGCAGTCCTGGCGAAGCAGGGATTCCCCCCACCTTTGACTGGTCTGGATCGCAGAATGTCAGATCAGTCCGGATCCATTGGCCCGCGCCTTCGGTGTTTGACACCAATGGGATGCAAACGATCGGTTACCACGACCGGCTGATCCTGCCGCTGGAGGTGATGGCGATCGATCCGGCGCGCCCGGTCCGACTTTCGGTGCAGGTCGACCTTGGGGTCTGCGATGACATCTGCCTGCCTGCCAGCCTGTCGCTTAGCTCTGATCTGGCGCAACCGGGTGCGCCGGATGACGGGATCCGGGCGGCTTTGGCCCAACGTCCGACAAATGCTGCGGATGCCGGGGTCAGCCGGGTCGCATGCGCGGTCGAACCGATTACCGACGGTCTGCGCCTGACCGCGCGGCTGCGGCTGCCCGATCCGGGCAGCCTGGAAATCGTTGCCTTCGAGACTGCCGACCCCGAGGTCTGGGTGGCCGAAGCCATCACCCAGCGCGAAGGTGGCGACCTTGTCACCATGACTGAACTTGTTCCCCCTGACGGCGCGCCCTTCGCACTGGACAGGTCGGGGATCACCATGACAGTCCTGACCCGCGGAGGTGCTGTCGAGGTTTTGGGCTGCCCCTCGCCCTGATGGCGCATGGTCCGTGGGCATGACGCCGGCACTCGCTGTCAGCAGGCCGTGGCAACGTGGGCGCGCAGAGGCCGCCGCTAACCGCTGCAGGGACGGCGACTGACCAGAACAACTACAACCGCAGCCAGCCAAAGCACCAGCGCGCCCAGAAAGAACACCCCCACCGCCGCAAGACCGGCCGGCGCTTCGGCAAGTTCCGGCCAAAGGCCCAGCAGCCAGCCCGGCAGCGCCCCGGTAACCGCGACCCACATTGGCAGCGCCAGAGCCAGCGCCCCCATGCCCGCAGCGGCCGGACCCATCGTCCGGCGAAGCCGCGGTGCTCCCGCGCTCAGAGCCCGGCGCAGGCTCCGGAAAGCGCGCGCCAGATCGGCCTGCACCGCCATCAACGACGGCACCACGATCAGTACCAGAACCATCCCGAAGCCAAGCCCGAAGACCAGAGTGATCACCGTGGGTTTGAGGAACTCGGCTTGCGAGGACCGCTCGTACAGCAGCGGTGCCAGGCCCAGCACTGTTGTCAGGGTGGTCAGAAGCACCGGGCGGAAACGGTCTGCAACACCGTCGATGATCGCCGGACGCAGGCCCCTGCGTTCGGAATACTGGTCAATTGTGCTGACCAGCACGATCGAATCGTTGATGATGATCCCCGCCATGCCAATCAGCCCGACGATGGAAAACATCGACAGCGGCATACCCCAGACCCAATGCCCAAAGACCGCGCCCACCAGCCCGAAGGGAACGACCGTCATCACCACCAACGGCCGCGTCCAGTGGGCAAAGATCCATGCCAGTGCCAGATATATCCCCAGAAGGCACAAGACCAAAGCCACCGCAGCGCCGCCCAGAAACTCACGCTCATCTGCCGCCTGACCAGAAAGTTGCCAGGCCAGCCCGAAATCTTCGGCCACACCGGGCAGAATTTCTTCACTCAGGACGCGCTGCACCTCGGATGCGCGGGCAGGGTCATTTTCCGACAGATCGCCGCTGACCGACACGGTCCGCAAGCCGTTCTCGCGCCGGACCGTGGAAAAGCCTGACCGGCTTTCCACCCGCACGATATCGGACAAGGGGACATATACCCCGGCCTCGGCGCGGATCAGACTCCGGTTCAGGAAATCGGCTGTCAGTTCACTTTCCGGCAGTTCCACGCGGATCGTGGCCTGACGGGCACCATCAGGATAGGTTGCCGCCTCGATCCCGCCCAGCCGTTCACGCAAGGCGCGCGCCAGACTTTCGTTGTCAAAGCCAAGGCTTTCGCCCTGCGCCGTCAGGGTAAGGATCAGTTCTTCCTTGTCATATGACAGGGTATCTTCCAGCCCTGACACCTCGGGGTAGATCTCCAGCGCCGCCTTCAGCGACTCGGCTGCGGCTTTCAGCGTCTCGGCCTCGCCGCCGTAAAGATCAACTGATAGCGACGCGCCCCCCGGACCGAAGAAAGCATTGCGAAAGCTCAGCTCCTCCAGCAGCGGATGGGGCACCACCTCGGCTTCCAGCGCCGCGATGAAGGCCGAAGTCGGATAGGGCCGCAAATCGGCGCTGATCAGTTCCATCGAAATTGACCCCAGCAGGTCCGGCCCCTTGGTATCGGCACCAGAAAGGCCACGCCCCGATCCACCGCCGATTTCGGCGAGCACGAAGGTGGCCGGGTTCAGGCCATTTTCAGCCTCGAAGCGTGCGGTCACCACATCCGTTGCCCGCTGCAGTTCGCGCAGCATCTCCATCGTGTCTTCGCGCCCGGCGCCGGGCAGCATCGCAAAACTGCCGCTGACCGAGGCCTGCTCCGGCGGGGCGAAGAACCGGAACTGCACATCGCCGCGCAGGAACAACGCAGCCTGCAGAGCCAGCGCAAGCACCGTCGCCGCCAGCACCGGATAACGCGCGACGATGACAAACCGGATCACGGGCCGGATCACCCAGATCTCGAACCAGGCCATGCCCCGGTTTACCTGACGCGAGGGCCAGTCATACCAGCGGTCCCCACCCGCCGCCGTCAGCGAATGTTTCAGGTGGTTGGGCAGGATCAGGAAACATTCCACCAGGGAGGCGATCAGCACCGCCACCACGGTCAGTGGAATTGCCAGAATCAGGTCGCCAAAGCGGCCACCTACGGCCAGAAGTCCCAAAAAGGCGATCATAGTGGTGACGGATGAGGCAAAGACCGGCGCAGCCATCCAGCGGGCGGCATTCTCGGCGGCTACCTCGGGCGCCTCGCCCAGCTTGCGCACCCGGAAATCGGCGTGTTCGCCGACAACGATGGCGTCATCTACCACGATGCCAAGCATGATGATCAGTGCAAAAAGCGACATCATGTTCAGGGTCACGCCAAGCGCCCACATCCCTGCCAGCGCCGCAATCATTGCCGCCGGGATTCCAGCGGCCACCCAGAAGGCGATGCGCGCGTTCAGAAACAGAAACAGCAGGCCAAGGACCAGCGCCAGGCCGGTCAGCCCGTTGTCGATCAAAAGAACCAGCCGGTCGCTGATCTGTTCGGCCCGGGTGCGGACCAGTTCCACACTCACGCCGGGCGGCAGGCCAAGCTGCATCTCGGCGGCGACCGTTTCCACTATAGCCTGCATCCGGATCGCGTCGCCATCATCGGCCCGGTCCACCCGGACAGTCATCGCCGGGTTGTCGCCGACAAACGATGCGCGGATGGAATTGGAGCTGTTTGCACGGATTGTGGCGATGTCGCCCACGGTCAGCGTGCTGCCATCAGGCAGCGACCGGAGCAGCATCGCGGCAATCTCGGATGTGGTGCGCCGTTCGCTGCCGGTCCGCAGGCGTGCGCCTTCGCCAAGCTCTCCCGCCGGGGCATCGCCCACAGCGGCACCGATGGCCATGGCCACCTCGGCCATGGTAATGTCATACTGCATCAGCACAGTGGAAGAGACCTCGACCACGATTTCCGGCGCGGCAAGGCCGGTGATCGTGGCCCGGGTAATCCCGGCCGCAAAGAGGCGCGCAGTGAATTCATCGGCAAAACGAGCCAGCTGGTCCACCCCGACCGGGCCATTGATCAGCACATCTGTTACCCGGTCGCGCCAGGCCGAGGCCGCGACAACCGGGTCTTCGGCACCTTCGGGCAGAGTGTTGATCGCATCAACGGTGGACTGAACCTCGTCCTCGGCGGCGGTGAGGTCAAAGTTTGCCTCGAATTCCAGATTAATGCTCGCCCTGCCCTCACTGGCGCGAGAGCTGACATCTGCCACCCCGTCAATGGTCAGGAACGCAGGCTCCAGCACCTGCACGATGGCGCGGTCGACGTCGTCAGCCCCGGCACCATCCCAGGCAACGGTCACGCTGACCTCGTTCAGGATCACGTCCGGAAAGTACTGGGCGCGCATGTTGGTGGCCGCAACAATCCCGCTTACCACCAGCACGATCAGCAGAAGGTTCGCGATGGTCCTGTGGCGGGCAAAATATTGGATGAGGCCCATCTCAACCGTCCATCCGACGTTCCAGCCGGTTGATCACGTCGGCGGGCACGGTGTCGGACTGAAGCTGTCGCAGCATTTGGGTTTTCAACGCCTCGGGCATTGTCTTGCTGTCTTCGACCAACGCAATCAGCGCCGCGCGGCGTTCGGGGGTCAATTGAACCTCGTCTCCGGACATTTCGTCTCCGGGCATCACGCCTGCTTTGGGGCGGACCGGGCGGATACGGATACCGTCGCCCAGAAAGACCGAGCGTTCCTGAACGATTTCCCGCTCGGCCAGGTTGCCGACCCGCAAAATGACCGCGTCACCTTGCCGCCGCAGCACCTCGACCGCAATCTCTTCAAGCCGGTCGTCTGGCCCCAGCGCCAGAACGGTGCCGTTCCGCCCAATGGCAGAAGAGGGCAGCAGCGTCACATCGTCCAGCGGCGCCTCTTCTATGTTGACGGTGACAAAGTCGCCCGGCTGAACACGGGTTTCCAGGCCCGTGGTCACGTCCAGCGCGACATAGACCAGCCGGCCGGTCTGCCCTTCCCCCACGGCCGCACTCACGCGGTCCAGCCGACCTTTAAGGGTCGCTCCTCCGTCCGGCCGAACGGTCACCGATCCACCCTGAAAGGTGCCGTTCGCCCCCAGCAGCAGGCCGAACTGCGCGGTCGACAGCCGAACCGCCACATCCAGAGCCACCGGATCGACAATCTGTCCCAGTACCTCGTTCGCGCCGACCACCGCACCGGTGACCAGCGTCACGCCGTCGACGCGCCCCGAGATGCCGGCATGGAACCGGGTTTCAGCCAACGCGCGCTGCGCCTCGCCCAGCGCGATCTCGGCCCGGGTCACGGCGACCGCGGCCTGGTTCACCTGCGCCAAGGCCGAAGCCAGCGCCTGCCGCCGCGACAGCACCGCCTGATCGGCCGCCGATACTGCAAGCTCGGCAGTTTCAACCGCCAGAGAAGAGCCTGCACCCCGCGCCGCGATGTCTTGTTGCCGCACCAGCGCCTGACGCCGCAACACAACCTGCGCCTCGGCGGCGGCAAGATCATCTTCGGCCAGCGTCACGGACGCAGCCGCCTCAGCGGCACTGGCGCTGGCTTCGCTTACATCTGCCTCGGCCAGGGCCAGCGCCTCGGACGCCGGGGCCGGGTCAAAGCGGACAAGGACGTCGCCTTCGTCAACCGCAAAGCCGTTGCGGAAGGCATCTGACACCCACACGACAGTCCCGCCAGCCTTCGCCCGGACATCCAGCGTGCGGCGCGATTCCACCTTGCCGAAGGCCGTAAGCTGCGGAGTAATCACTTGCGGCGTCAGAGTGACAACATTGGCTGCAACCACCCGCTCTTGGGGGGGGCGGCCGGGACCGTTGGGCGCAAGGGATTGCCTCAGCGCGCTGCCTACAGTAACTGCCGCCAGCCCCAGCAATCCCAAAGTCACCGCCAACAGCAACAACCCTGTCAGACTTCGCGCAATGAACCGCATCCCAGCCCCTTTGTTGGTGAGTGGAGCTTAGCCCAAACTGCCGCCTGTTCCAGCCGTCAGACACGGCATTGTTACGGCCAGCGCGGCTAATTCCGTCGCAAATGCTCTTCAAGGCGGGGCATGATCTCGACAAAGTTGCAGGGCCGGTGGCGGCTGTCGAACTGTAAGGCGAGGATTTCGTCCCAGGCATCGCGGCAGGCGCCGGGGCTGCCGGGCAAGGCGAAAAGGTAGGTCCCCCCGGACACCCCGCCACACGCCCGGCTCTGCACCGCGCTGGTGCCGATCTTCTTCATGGAGATCAGAGTAAAGACCGTGCCGAAGGCTTCGATCTCTTTGTCATAGACGTCGCGGTGCGCCTCGACAGTCACATCGCGCCCGGTCAGACCAGTGCCGCCAGTGGTCAGGATCGCGTCTACCCCCGGATCGGCAATCCATTTCCGCAACTGGTCGACAATGGTGGCGCGGTCATCCGGCACGATCCCCCGGCCCGTCAGCACATGCCCTGCGCCGGTCAGGCGTTCGACAAGGGTGTCGCCAGACCGGTCGGTCTCGGGCGTGCGGCTGTCGCTGACCGTCAGCACCGCGATGCGGACCGGGTGGAAAGGCACGGTGTCATCGATGCGCGACATCTCAACTCCTTGGAAGCAGGGCCAGCCGCAGGGCGAGGGCACCGAAAATACCCGCGCAGATCCGAAACAGCAATCGGGAAAATTCGTCAGACCGGGTGAGGCGCGGTCCGATAGAGCCCGCGAACAGCCCGACCGCGCCGTTCACGATCAGCCCGCCAAGGCTGAACACTGCGCCAAGAGTCAGAAACTGCGGCAGGATCGGACGGGCGGGGTCAACAAACTGCGGCAGGAAGGCCAGAATGAACAAGATCACCTTGGGGTTCAGCAGGTTGACCAGCAGCGCCTGCAGAAAAACCTTCCCTGCGGGGAAGGTTTTGAGCGCCGCGTCGCCCGTCAGCGGCGCCGCCCGCAGCGCCGCCACCGCCAACCACAGCAGATACGCCACCCCCAGCCAGCGGATCACCTCGAACGCCACCGGATGCGCCGCAACCAGCGCGCCCAGACCCAGACCGGCCAGCAAGATATGCACCATCCCCCCCGATGCAATCCCGAAATTTGCCGCCATCGCCGCCCGCCTGCCACCCCGCAACCCCTGCCCCAGGCAGAACATCATATCCGCCCCCGGCGTCAGGTTCAGCGCCAGCCCAGCGGGGATGAAGGCGAGGATCGTCAGGGTTTCCACCGGAAGCATCATCCCCGCAGCCTCACCTGCAATGCCAACAGATCCCCCCATGCCTCACGCTTGGCGGCGGGGTTGCGCAGCAGGTAGGCCGGATGCGTCATCGGCAGCACTGGTTTGCCCAGCGCTTGGGTCCACTTCCCCCGTGCGCGAAGGATGCCACGGGTGCCGGTCAAGGCGTCCAGCGGAGTATTTCCCATGACCACAACAAACCCGGGGTCGGCAAGCGCGATATGTCGTTCGACAAATGGCAGCATAAGGGCGATTTCGGAGGGCTCGGGGTCACGGTTGTTTGGCGGACGCCAGGGGATGACATTGGTGATGTAAAGTGCCGTCTCGGGGTCAGCCGACGTGCGCGACAGGCCGATAGCTGCAAACATGCGGTCCAGAAGCTGCCCGGCCCGGCCCACGAAGGGACGGCCCTCAAGGTCTTCCTCCCGGCCCGGGGCTTCGCCCAGGATCAGCACCCGCGCCGCGGGATTGCCGTCTGAAAAGACCGTATTCCGCGCGCCGCGCCTCAACTCACACAGGTCGAATCCCGCCATGGCCGCGCGCAGGTCGTCAAGGGTTTGTGCCTGGCCTGCCACCGCTTTGGCCATGGCCACCGCATCGCCAGGCAGTCCAGGCACAGGCGCCGGGCCCCGCGTTGCCGCCTCGGTCCGCGGCGCTGGACTGGTCCGCGACGGGGCAGCGGCCAGCTTCGGCGCCTCGGCCGCCAGCTCATAGCGGTTGACCGGAATGTCCCCGATAGCCTCGTCCGCCCCCGCCTCGACCTGCCATCTCAAGGCCGCAAGCGAAGCGTGCCAGTCGTCGGCGATGTCAGTAGCGATTCCCATATCCCAAGACTAGGCCCTTGGCAGCACCGGGGCCAGATCCGATCAAGACTCAATGACCACCCTGACCCCAACTGCCCTGCCCAGCGCCGCATAAGCTGCCCTGCCCGCCGCTTGCGGGCTTCGGGCATGGGCAGCAACCGGCCGTCTGCTCATCTTTGCCAACTGTTTTAAACCCGAGACCCCGTGGGAAAACCAGAGTCGGGTTTGCGGCGCCAGAGCGACGCGGGCACAAGCCCTGTTCCTTCGCCTGCCGCAGCTACCCATTCTTGCGGCCCGTGCACAGCACCACCCCGACGCTTGCCCCGCGCCTCTGCCTTTGCCATAGAGGGTGGAAATCGAAGGGGACCCGTCCATGGCCTTCCGCGCCCGCCACCTGCTGGGGATCGAACAGCTTAGCCCGCTGGAAATCACCACGATCCTTGATCTGGCCGAGCGGTATGTGGACATGAACCGCCGCACGGTCAAGCAGTCCGACACGCTTGCTGGGATGACGCAGATCAACCTGTTCTTCGAGGCCTCAACCCGCACGCAGTCCAGCTTTGAACTTGCGGGCAAGCGGCTGGGGGCGGATGTGATGAACATGGCAGTAGCCAATTCATCGCTGAAGAAGGGCGAGACGCTGCTTGACACCGCGATGACGCTGAACGCGATGCACCCCGACCTTCTCGTCGTGCGGCACGGGTCTTCGGGCGCGGTGAACCTTTTGGCGCAGAAGGTGGATTGCGCGGTCCTGAATGCGGGCGACGGGCGGCATGAGCATCCCACACAGGCGCTTTTGGACGCGCTCACGATCCGCCGCGCCAAGGGGCGGTTGCAACGCCTGACGATTGCAATTTGCGGTGATATCGCGCACAGCCGCGTCGCCCGGTCGAACCTGATCCTGCTCGGCAAGATGGAAAATCGCCTGCGCCTGATCGCCCCGCCGACGCTGATGCCTGCGGGGGTGGAGGACTTCGGCTGCGAGCTGTTTGACGACATGCGCGAAGGGTTGAAGGGCGCGGATGTGGTGATGATGCTCCGCCTGCAGAAAGAGCGGATGGACGGGGGCTTCATCCCGTCGGAGCGGGAATACTACCACCGCTACGGTCTGGACGCCGAGAAACTGGCATTCGCCGCGCCGGATGCCATCGTGATGCACCCCGGCCCGATGAACCGGGGGGTGGAGATTGACGGCGATCTGGCCGACGACATCAACCGAAGCGTGATCCAGGACCAGGTGGAGATGGGGGTCGCGGTCCGTATGGCCTGCATGGACCTGCTGGCGCGGAACCTGCGGGCAGAGCGTGGGCGGAAGATCGTGGGGGCGATGGCGTGATGGTGGGATGACGATGCCACACCCGTACGATACCTGGGCTACTGGCTCGCGTCGCGCGCCGCCGGCGCCGCTAGTAAGTGCCATGCAGTCGGGCGAAAGCTTGTTATGGGCTGCCACGTTGCCAAGCGGCCGAACCCTTCGCCCGATAATCTGGCTAGGACTTATGTTTATACCTGGTGCAGTCCTCGCGGTCCAAATCGCTCCATGGGCACAAACCATGGCGGAGTACTGTGCAAACGACCAATACTACTCTTGCCGCAAAAGGTATCGAGCTGGATGGCCACTAGCCGTAATCACTCCAATCGCATGGACGTTTATTTCGTATCTTGTCTGGAAGGCAAAAAGTTCGCCTTGGAACCTCTATTACGGCGTGTCTACAAGCCGGGCACTCATGATTGATGGGCGCAAACCGAAGGAGGCATACAGCAAACAGCTTGATCAAAACACGGCGCGAGTCGACTGGCTTGGCACAGTGTGGTTCGGCCATGGGAGAACTAAGCCAGCCTTCATCACTCTCGAAGGTCCGGACGCCAATCGCGCAGTTTACTTTGCGAATGAGGGACGTTTCAGCCGTGGTATCATTGGAAGGGCCATACCATGACCCAAGACCCCGACCGCAAGCCCCCCAAGTCCGACGCCCGCATTGGTGGGATGGTGGCGACTGTCGTCCTCATCTTCCTTGCCATCTTCACCGCCGTCATCGTCTGGATCGCCTGATGGCCCGGATCGAGCCTGACAGCGTGATGGGTCACCCGGCCCCCCTGCTGGAGGGGGAGCGGGTGGTTGAGGAGGTTCGCCCGGACCGGCTGGTCTACTGGCGGGCGCATCTGATCATGGCCGTGGTTCTTGGAACCTTTGCCGGACTGGTCCTTTTGTGGCAGGGCAACCCCTATCCCGTAGTCGGCCCGGTGGCCGCCGTCCTCGCCATCGGCGCGCGGGCGGCTTATGTCGCCTCGGAAGCGATGGCCGAGGTCTGGCGCCTGACCGAACGCCGCCTGCTTGGCCCCGGTGGGCGCGCGATCCCTCTGGCGCAACTGCAAGCCGCCCGCCCCTTCCTTGGCGCGGTGCAGGTGGTCACCTCCACCGGCGACAAGCACCTGATCAGGTATCAGGCCGACCCAGCGGCCACCTCCGCCCGGCTGCTGGCAGGGCAAAAGGCCCCGAATGATGCCTGAGACCTGGGAAACCTGGTTCCAGCCCGGCGTGACGCTGCCGCGGGAAGGTGCACCACTGCAGTGCATCCATGGCAAGCCCAAGATCATCGGCATGGTGCTGGTTATTGGCCAGTGGATTGGCGCAGCGCAGTCGCACCGGCGCGTGCGCTATGCGTTGTCCACCCAGGCGGCCTATGTCGCGACCTCGTGGAATAGGCGCAAGCTGGAGAGCTGTCCGATCCTTCGCAGCACGGCGACCGGTCTGGAAAAGTGCCGCCATGCGGACACCGTCTGGTTCCATATCCGGGCCGAGAAGGTTTCGGATGGCGACACCAACACAACCCGCGTAGGGTTTGACAACATCGCCGAGGGGGAAAAGGTCTACCACCTGATCCGCAGCATCCAGACGGGCACAGCATGATCCTTCATTTTCTGAACGCCCGCCTGATCGACCCCGAGGCCGGGACGGATTACCTTGGCAGCCTGACGGTGAAGGACGGGCTGATCCTGGCGCGCGACGCGACCGTACCGAAGGGGGCCAGGGTTATCGACTGCGGCGGCAAATGTCTGGCACCTGGCATCGTCGATGTCGGAGTGAAGATCGGCGAACCCGGCGAACGGCACCGCGAAAGCTTTCGCTCTGCCGGGCGTGCTGCGGCGGCTGGTGGGGTGACCACCATCATCGCACGGCCTGATACTTCGCCGGCGATCGACACGCCCGAGGTGCTGGAATTCGTCACCCGCCGCGCCAGTGAAAGCCCGGTCCGCATCCGCCACATGGCCGCCCTGACCAAAGGCCGCTCAGGTGCCGAGATGACCGAGATCGGATTTCTGCGCGACGCCGGGGCCATTGCCTTCACCGACGCCTTCAGGGTCTCTACCGAGGTCAAGGCCCTTACCCGTGCGATGAGCTATGCGCGTTCTTTGGGTGCGCTGGTTGTCTGCCACCCGCAAGACCCCGGCCTTTCCCACGGCGCGGCGGCCACCTCCGGCAAGTTTGCCTCGCTTCGCGGCATACCCGCGGTGTCGCCCATGGCCGAACGCATGGGGCTGGAGCGGGACCTTGCGCTGATCGAGATGACAGGGGTGGCCTACCACGCCGACCAGATCACCACGGCGAAATCCCTGCCCGCGCTGGCCCGCGCCAGGGCGGCAGGGCTGGACGTGACGGCGGGAACCTCGATCCACCACCTGACGCTGAACGAGTTTGACGTGGGCGATTACCGGACCTTCTTCAAGCTTACCCCGCCCTTGCGTTCTGAGGTGGACCGGTTGGCAATGGTCGCGGCCGTCGCGGATGGGTCGATCGACATCATAAGTTCCATGCACACCCCGGCGGATGAAGAATCCAAGCGCCTGCCGTTTGAAGAGGCCGCCCCGGGGGCGGTCGCGCTGGAGACGTTCCTGCCCGCTGCGATGCGCCTTTACCACGCCGGGCACCTGAGCTTGCCCGCCCTGTTCCGCGCCATGGCGCTGAACCCCGCCAAGCGGCTTGGCCTTCCGCAAGGCCGCCTGACCCCGGGGGCCCCGGCCGACCTGATCCTGTTCGATCCGGACGCCCCCTTTCTGATGGACCGCTTCAAACTGCGGTCCAAATCCAAGAACACGCCGTTTGACGGTGCGCGGATGGAGGGTAAGGTGCTGGCGACCTACGTCGGCGGGACGCAGGTGTTTGCTGCGGAAGACTGACAAATGCCTGATCTCACCACTTCTCAAGGACTGCTGCTTTTGACTGCGGCGCTGGCTTACCTGCTGGGCTCGGTCCCGTTCGGCATCATCATCACCCGCGTGCTTGGGCTGGGAGATTTGCGGCAAATCGGATCGGGCAACATCGGCGCAACCAATGTTCTGCGGACCGGAAACAAGGTGGCTGCACTGGCGACCCTGATCCTTGACGCGGCCAAGGGCGGAATTGCCGTGCTGGTTGCCCGCGCCGTTCTGGCTGAGGATGCGGCGCAGCTGGCAGGCCTTGCCGCCTTCCTTGGCCATCTCTACCCAGTCTGGCTGGGCTTCAAGGGCGGCAAGGGGGTTGCGACCTTCATTGGCATCCTGCTGGCGCTCAGTTGGCAGGTGGGCCTTGCGGTCTGCGCCACATGGCTGGTCTCTGCCCTACTGTCGCGCACCTCGTCAGTCGCTGCGCTGATGGCGGCGGCAACCTGCACCCTCTGGCTTGTGCTATTCGGTGAGGGTCAGATGCTGTTGCTGGTCGCGGTTCTGACCGTTTTCCTTTACATCAGGCATATCGCGAACATGAAACGCATCAAGGCAGGGACCGAGCCGCAGATCGGCGGGACAAAGCCCGCGGCTTGACGTATCGGCTGGACCTGTCGGGCCAGTCTGCCTAAAGCGATGCGGCCTCATAAAGCGGCGCAAGGCTGCCGCCCCATTCGCCCTCGTAAAGCGCCAGCCAGCGGTCGGCCTGCACTCGGCCGGATTGCAGGCTTTCAACCAGCGGGGCAAGCTGCACCTCTTCGCCAAGCCCACGCGCAACCAGTCCGGCATGCGAAAGGCCTACGGCAGCGCGCGCAAGGTCGATCAGCTTCACCCCCCCGGCCGCGGCTTGCAGAGCCGACACAGAAGCGGCAACGCGCAGCCCTTCACGGGTTTCCGAATCAAGGCCCTTCACAAGGTCCCACGCGGCATCCAGCGCGGTCTGGTCATACATCAGACCCACCCAGAAGGCCGGCAGCGCCGCTATATGGGCCTGATCGCCACAATCCGCTCCGCGCATTTCGATGTATCTCTTCACCCGCGCTTCGGGAAACACCGTCGTCATATGGTCAGCCCAATCCGAGAGTGTGGGCTTCTCCCCCGGCAGCGCGGGCAGGCTGCCGGCAAGGAAATCGCGAAAACTCTGGCCCAGCGCGTTGATGTATTTGCCGTCGCGGTAGACAAAGTACATCGGCACATCAAGCACCCAATCGACATAGGCCTGAAACCCCATGCCTTCTTCAAAGGCAAAGGGCAGCATGCCGGTACGGGTATCATCAAGTCCCCGCCAGATCCGGCTGCGCCAACTGCGGTGACCGTTGGGCTTGCCGTCAAAGAAGGGAGAGGACGCGAACAGCGCTGTCGCCACGGGTTGCAACGCGATGGCCACGCGCAGTTTCTTGACCATGTCCGCCTCGGATGCATAGTCGAGGTTTACCTGCACGGTCGAAGTGCGGTACATCATCTGCGTGCCATGGGTACCGACACGGCCCATGTAATCGGTCATCAAACGGTAGCGGCCTTTTGGCATGACCGGCATTTCCTCATGCCGCCATTCGGGCGCGGCCCCGATCCCCATGAACCGGATGCCCAGCGGGTCGGCGATGCTGCGCACCTCATCCAGATGAGTCTGAAGTTCGGCCGCAACCTCCAGCGTTGACGCCAGCGGCGCGCCGGACAGTTCAAACTGCCCACCTGGTTCAAGACTGACATTCGCGCTGTCACGGGTCAGGCCGATGATCTTGTCGCCCTCGCGCACCGGGGCCCAGCCATAGCGGGCGGCGAGACCGTCAAAAAGTGCGGAAATCGAGCGCGGCCCGTCGTAGGGCAAAGGCGCGCGGGTGTCGGTCAGCCAACCGAACTTCTCATGCTCTGCCCCAATGCGCCAGTCAGCCTTCGGCTTGCTGCCTGCCTCCATATAGGCGGCAAGCTGGTCGAAACTTTCAATCGGTCCGCCACCGGACTGAGGAATTGACATGGAGGGCTCCGGCGCTGGCGATTGGTCAAAGTTCCGTGCGGGACGGAGCGCCATGGGTGTCAATTGCGCAGCCCCAAGTCAAGACCCCGGCGAGGGGCGATCAGCGCACAACAACCCCTGCACCTTTGCGGGTCCAGATCAGGCGATCAACGCTGTTCAGGGCGACGACGCGGCTGTCGGTCGGGGTTTCGCTGCCAAGCGCGGCGACAAGAGCGGCTGTGTTCATGCCCGGCAGGGCGGCAAACGCATCAAACAACGCCCCGGCTCCCTGCGATTCGACAGGGATATGCAGCGCCTGGCCTTCGGTTGGCCGCAGTTTCCAGATCCGGCGACCGCGCAGGGTAATGAGGCGAACCTCGGCCAGATCGGGCAAGCCGACAAAACCGCCAGTACGCGGGCCAAGATAGGCGATCTGCGCCTCGGTCACCCGGACGATGCCGGGGGCTTCACCGTCTTGCTGAAACCGCAGGCGGCGCAGGGCAAGGACCGCCCAACCAAGGCCAAGGCCCATCAGGACCAAGCCCAAGGGTAACAACACATAACCGCCAAGAAGGGCGAGCCAGCAGCCAAGGGCGGCAAGGCCCACAGCGCCGATGGGTTCGCGCAGGCGAAACAGGTTTTGGGCGATTTCGGGGCGGATGAAGCTCATCCCCAGTCGCCGCTGGTGGCCTGCCAGAGGGTGATTGCCGCAACCGCTGCCGTATCGGCGCGCAGGATGCGGGGGCCAAGCGACAGGGGCGTGACAGCCGGCAGGGCGCGGAGGCGCTTGGTCTCATCGGCGCAAAAGCCCCCCTCGGGGCCAATCAGGATGGCGGCGGTGCCTGCGGCGGCAGTCAGGCGAACCGGTTGGCCGATGGCAGTTTCATCGCACCAGTACAGGCGCCGATATGGCGGCCAGGTGGCCAAGGCGCGGTCTAGTGGCTGCAACTCGGCAACCTGGGGCACATAGGTAGCCCCGCACTGTTCGGCCGCCTCCATGGCGTGGGCCTGCAGGCGGTCTTGCCGGATTCGTTCGGCGTTGGTGTGCCGCGTCTGGACGGGCAGGATGCGGCGCACCCCAAGTTCGACCGCCTTTTCCACGATGAAATCGGTCCGGCCCTTCTTGATCGGCGCGAACAGAAGCCAAAGGTCGGGGGGCAGGGCCAGCGGCCTGGTCTGTACCTCGCAGGTGGCAAATGAGTTGCGTTTGCTGGCAGTGGCGAGGGTTGCCCGCCATTCCCCGTCGCGCCCGTTGAACAGAAGGATCGCCGCCCCGGCGCCAAGCCGCATCACCCCAGTCAGGTAATGCGCCTGATCCTGCGTCAGGGGCACGACTTGCCCCTGAGACAGCGGGTGGTCTACATAAAGCCTGATCTTCGCATCCGACATGAGCGTGACCCTATGTCCCAACCGCCCCGAATGCCAGAGGCCGCCCTGCCGGACGGCGTTGCCGATGCGCCAAAGGGCAACTGGGTGGACCTGTACGCCCCGCGCCCGTCGCGGCCCTTCCTGCGGCTAAGCCGGGCAGACCGGCCGATCGGGACGTGGCTTTTGCTGATCCCCTGCCTGTGGGCGATTGCGCTGGCGGGCGGGGCAGAGGGCGGGTTCCGGACGTGGGATCTGTGGCTGGTCGGCTCGTGCGCCGTCGGGGCCTTCCTGATGCGCGGCGCGGGTTGCACCTGGAACGACATCACTGACCACAAGATCGACGCCTCGGTCAGTCGCACGCAGGGCCGCCCGCTGCCGTCAGGTCAGGCCACCGTAAGGCAGGCTTTGGGCTGGATGGTGGCGCAGGCGCTGCTGGCTGCGATGATTCTGTTCACCTACAACGGGTTGGCAATTGCCTTGGGCATCGCCTCGCTGGCGCTGGTCGCGGTCTACCCGTTTGCCAAGCGATTCACCTGGTGGCCGCAGGTGTTTCTGGGGCTGGCGTTCAACTGGGGTGCGTTGCTGGCCTGGGCGGCGCATGCCGGAACCGTGCCCGCTGCCGCCCTGCTGCTGTATTCAGGCGGGATCGCGTGGACGTTGTACTATGACACCATCTATGCCCATCAGGACCGCGAGGATGACGCGCTGATCGGCGTCAAATCCACTGCGCGGCTGTTTGGCAACCGCACCCGCGGCTGGCTTTGGGCGTTTTTCGCGTTGACGATCACGCTTCTGGGCTCTGCCGTGGTGGTGGCCCATGCGCCGTCTGGCCGGGTGCTGGCGCTCGTTACCGCACTGGCCGGGGTCTGGGCGATGGGCTGGCACATCGCCTGGCAGATGCGGCGCCTGGATCTGGACAACCCGGCATCCTGCCTTGCCGTTTTCCGTGCCAACCGCGATGCCGGGCTGATCCCTGTGCCGTTTCTTGCCGTCGCAGCCTGGCTTGGTTGAACCAACCCGTCCAAAGCCGTAGGAAGCATGGGCAAACCCGACTGACCCACTTAGCCCCCCCTCAGTTCCCTCCGTCCCGAGCCGCCATTGCCCCAACGCATTCGTCAGCTTTCCTCGACCACCCTCGCACTGCTTGCCTTTTTGCTGGCGGCCATGCTCATGACCACGGTTGCCTATGCGGCTGCGCTGGTCATCGAATCGCGGACCGTCACGGTGGTTTCCACCCGTCTGGCCGAGGCGAAGATCGACTGGGTCAGCGTCCGGGGCGACGGGTTGCAGGTCCACCTGACCGGCACAGCGCCGAATGAGGCCGCGCGATTTCGTACGGTGAACATGGTCGGCTCGCTGGTCGATGCCTCGCGCATCCGCGACGGGCTGGATGTGACCCCTGCCTCGGCGATCAAGGCGCCGGACTTTTCGGTCCAGATGCTGCGCACCGAGGATGGCATTCAGCTGATCGGCCTGATGCCGGAGGCGCCGGGCGAAGGTGCCATGACCGAAGAAGCCCTGGCCGGTGCCGTCGCCGGGTTGGTCCCGGGCATTGAGCTTGCCGACCTGCTGGAAACCGCCAACTACCCCGCGCCCGAAACCTGGGGTGCGGCGTTGGCCTTCGGGCTTGAGGCCCTGGGGCGGCTGGAGCGGTCGAAAATCTCGGTCATGGCCGATCTGGTCGAGATCACCGCGATTTCCGACAGCGAAGCACAAAAGCGCAAGTTTGAGGGTGAGTTGCGTGCCATCGCCCCGGCAGGCGTGCGGCTTGTGATGGACATCTCGGCCCCGCGCCCGGTGATAACGCCTTTCACGCTGCGCTTCGTGGTTGATGCCGAAGGCGCGCGCTTTGACAGTTGCTCTGCCGATACAGAACGCGCCCGCAGCCAAATCATCGCCGCCGCCACCGCCGCCGGAATGACCGGCCGCCCGCTTTGCACCATCGGGCTGGGGACCCCCACCCCGCGCTGGGCCGACGCCGTGGGTCAGGCGATCCGCGCCGTGGCAGAACTGGGTGACGCCTCGGTTACCTTTTCGGATGCCGACGTTACCCTGCTGGCAGACAGCAATGTGACCCAGGCCGCCTTCGACAAGGTGGTGGGCGAACTTGAAACCGGGCTGCCGGATGCATTTTCCCTGACTTCGACGCTGGAAAAGAAGGAAAGCGCCACGCAAGGTCCGGCCGAATTTACTGCCATCCTGTCGGATGCGGGCGATGTGGTCCTGCGCGGCCGCCTGACCGATGAAGTCCAGCGCAGTGCGGTGGATGCCTTTGCCCGCGCGGCCTTTGAAGGGGCCAAGGTGCTGACCGCCACCCGGCTGGATGATACCCTGCCCGACGGCTGGCCGATCCGGGTGCTGGCCGGACTGGAGGCCTTGGCCGAGGTGGAAAGCGGCGCGCTTCTGGTCCGCGCCGATACGGTCGAGGTGACGGGTGTGACCGGATCGCTTGCAGCGCGTGGCAAAATCACTCAGATCCTGTCGGGCAAGCTGGGTCAAGGCCAGACCTTCCGCGTCAACGTCCGCTATGACGAGGCGCTTGACCCCGTCGCCTCGCTTCCCACGCCCGAAGAATGTGCCGCCGATGTAAACGCGGTCATTGCGCAAACCAAGATCACCTTCACCCCTGCCTCTGCAGAGATCGCCACCACGGCGCGCCCGGTTCTGGACGCTCTGGCCACCATTCTGGTCACCTGCCCGCCGATGCAGCTTGAAATCGGCGGCCATACCGATGCGCAAGGCTCCGAAGGCGGCAATCAGGCGCTGAGCCAGGCCCGGGCCGAGGCGGTACTGTTGGCGCTTCAGGGTCGGCGGGTCGATATTTCGGGTATGTCAGCCGTGGGTTTTGGCGAGGCGACCCCGATTGCCGACAATGAAACTGAAGGGGGCCGCGAGGCGAACCGCCGGATCGAGTTCGTCCTGAAAGGCCCGACCGCAGCGGCCGGAGCGGCAGAGCCACGCTCTGAGTCAGCCGCATCAGCCGAGGCTGCCCCGGATGACGCGGCTGCCGGAACGGGCAAACCAGCGGCTACCGTGGCACCCGATGCGCCCGCGCCTGCCGGCCAGAGTGAAGAGAAGGCCGCCGAGAGTGTCCCCCCACCTGCCACTGGCGGCCCCGATTTCTCGGCCGACATCAGCCCGTCCGTCGCGCCGACCGAAAAGACCATCCGCCCCTTGCCGCGCCCAGAAGGCCTTCCGTCCCAGG
>Ga0105045_10000360_pt1 | contig 31857 bp, 35 predicted proteins | sample MAT02_FD_78089 | JGI IMG/M metagenome (GOLD analysis project Ga0105045, IMG submission 78089) | Freshwater microbial communities from Lake Fryxell liftoff mats and glacier meltwater in Antarctica - MAT-02 (megahit assembly) | ecosystem: Environmental > Aquatic > Freshwater > Ice > Liftoff... | reverse complement strand
TGAGCTTGTGCGATTAGCTCAGGAGAGATACCTTCACTCCTTGCTAAAATTACGCAAAGACGTGTGTGCTCATGCTTATCTTTTGTTTGTCTAGCTCGTCTTTCTAACTCTAATTTTATTTCAAGTGTCAAATTCATTTTAGCTCGCTAATTGTAAGCAAACACTCTATCAAAATTTAATTTAAAATTCACTAAAAAACTCTAGGATTCAGCTATGATAAGTATATACGGAATTCCGTAAAGAAGTCGCGGGAATGTGGGCTAAATTTAATATAAAAAAATATTAAACGCTTTTACTTATTTTCTGATGAATTCTTTCGATTTCATTTTCTAAATTAAAATTCTTGATCGAATGTCGTATTAAAATATCTGGGGCCAAAGTAAATTGATTAATCCCGCAAGCTTTAGCTTGTTTCATAGACTCTTCAATAAAAAACTTTCCTTCTTCATGATTTTTAGAAGAAATCACAAATTGATTAACTACTTCGGTATTTTTCGAAAAACATTTTTCTGAAAGAATAAATCCTAAAACTTTTTCAGTAGTTAAAATATAAAAACCAGCAGATTCATTTTTCTTAAAATGTTTTAGCAAAAGCGCTTTTAATATTTTTTTAGGGTTTAATTTGCAGTCTATTTCTAAACCTTGGCAAACTGTACCAATTGCATCGATCAAATGCACTTTTGTTTGCAGATTCTCTGAAATAAATTCAGAGTAATTACTCACTTGCATATATTGTGAAATGTTCATCATATTTATCACCTTTTCAAAAATTAGACCACTAGTTTAGTTTAATATAGAATAAATAATTTTTGCTCTATTTTAAATTTATTAATTAATTATATTTGGGCAAAATAAAGCAAACTCTTATATCTCAAAAGTAAACATTTTATAAAAAACAAGAATATAAATGAATCAACATTTAAATTAAACAGAACAAATTATTGAAAAATTTTTACTGTAAAAATACTTATAGTGATAAATTTTAAGAAATTCCTAATTCCCAGAAAACATCGACAAAAACAGGGTTTCATTTTAGAGAATTTTAAATTTTTAGTGACAGAGGCAAGGAATTTTGCTCAACTTTTAAGATTTATGACTTTTTTTTCAAGTCTAATCCCGAGCGTTTTTGTAAAAACGCTAAAACGGCAGCTTCTTTTGGATTAAGCTCAGCTAAAGTTTCAACAAGTTCTTGTTCGGCATACTGTTTAATAGTTGCAAGTAGTGAACCATCTAGATAGGCATTAAAAACTTCGGGATGAACATAACATTTACGGCAAACAGATGGAGTATTGCCTAATTTTCTTGAAACTTTTTCAACAGCTTGAACAATATTTTTTTTTGCTTGGACATCTGAATCAAATTGTTGAAATTCTTATAAACTCAAATTTATCTTTTTTTTAAGCGACGTCGAATGCCAGATTTTTTATCATTAAGAACCTGTCTTCACAGTTAGCAAAGCCTCCTAAGCAATAGAATAGAATGAGCAATCATAACGTTATTTTCAGCTGACTTTATGGAAATTTCATAATCTTTCGATAATCTTCTAAAATGGCCCAACCAGGCAAGAGTTCTTTCTACCACCCGTCTTTTAGCAAGAATAGTCCATCCTGGCGTAATGCGAGCAGAAATCTCAACAGCCTTCTTTAACATATCTTGAACAAATAACTCAAAAGTTTTCCGATAACCAGCATCGGCACATACACCCTGAAGAGTTGGATGTTTCTTCAATGCTTCTTCAAACACACCACATCCTGCAACACCATCATAGGTATTAGCAGCATAAACTTTGACGTGTAGAAGATGCCCTTGCGTGTCTGTCACAATATGACGTTTACGGCCTTTTACCTTTTTTTTCCCCCATCTATACCTCGTTCATGTGCTTTGTCTGTAGTTTTTACACTTTGAGAATCAATGAGACTATAGCTAGGATCTGGTTTTCGTCCCATTTTGACGCGGCTCTTTTGCACGAGATCTCTCATCATTTTTTCCCACCATCCCCTGTCTTTGGCCCGTTTATAAAAACTGTATACAGTTTTCCATGGTGGATATTCTTTGGGTAAAAAACGCCATTGACAACCCGTTTTTATCACATAGAAGACACCATTTACTAGAAGCCTTTGACTATATTTGCGGCTTTTGCCGTAGTTACCAGTGCTAAAATGATCTTTGATCAATTCCCACTGCTCGTTATTTAAATCGCTTGGATAGGTCATAAATCCTCCTGTCCAAGCTTTTTATCAAATTCTATTTAAATTGTGAAGACAGGTTCTAACATATTTTAAACCAGCAAACTGTGCCATTTTCTCAGGTTCTATTTCTGTAATAATTTCTACGGATTGTTTTTTCTTTTTCATATCAGTTGACCTATTGCTGACCCCTTAAAATGTATTTTATGCAATCTAAAGTTAAATTAAATAATCATTTGTTAGTCTGAAGAATAAGAAGAAATTAGATATTTTTCCCTATTTTTCTGGAAAAGTTTGCGTTCATTTTGACTTAAAGCCAATAGTTTCCAAGTAATATAAAGTTCTTGAGTTAAAATACGGTAAACTTCTGCCGTGCCATTCACCTTATTAAACATTTCTTCACACTTTTTGGAGGAATGGATGGCTTTTTTGAATTGATCAGGATATAAGCTTTTTAGCATTCCTAAAAGTAAATATTGCGTAGATACAGGTAAATATTTCTTATGGTCTTCAATAACAATTAATACACCCTGGCAATTTTCATGTGCAAAACGTCCATAGAATGGACGATAATAAAATGGATGAAAATAAACACCTGGAAATTTTTGTTCGTTTAAACTTTTAGCAAATGCTTCAGCCTTTATCCAAGGCGCACCAATTAATTTAAAGGGCATCGTATAACCAATGCCAATATTAACAAGTTGCAGTTCTCCAATCAAACCGGTAGACGGGTAAAAATAAGCTGTATCGGCTTCAGGAATATTGGGACTTGTAGGAATCCAAGTTAGTCCTGTCTCTGCAAAACACATGGAACGTTTCCATCCCTTCATAGGGATGACCGTCAATTTGCAATTTACTTTATTTTCACTGTTAAAATATTGAGCAAGTTCACCAATAGTCATGCCATGACAATAAGGAACATTGATATATCCTACAAATGAACGCCATTTATCTTCTAACATTGGTCCATCAATGGTTAACCCATTAATAGGATTAGGCCGATCTAGCACGATGACAGGAATATTTAATTTTGCAGCCTCTTCCATCACATAAAAAAGCGTTGCTATATAGGTATAGGAGCGCGAACCAATATCCTGTATATCATAAATAAGTAAATCGATGCCTTGAAGCATCTCTTTTGTTGGTCTTCTTGTTAATCCATGCAAACTAAAAATGGGGATTCCATCTTTATCTTTAAAATGCTCAACCTTCTCAGAAGCATATTGACATCCGTTTAAACCATGTTCGGGAGCAAATAAAGCTTTTAATTCAAAATTATAAGATGACGAGTGATTTTTAAAAATTTGAATGGAAGTTTGATGATTTGAAGCAACAGCAGTATGATTAGTGATCAAACCAATTTTTTGATTTTTTAGAATAGTCTCATGATCCTTACAAAATAAACAATCTAGCCCAGTCTTGACTTGTGCCGATAAAAATGGAATCAATAATGTAAAAAAAATACAAAAAAACTTTAGCAAAAACATATAAAGTCTATTTGTTAGTTTAAAGAGCTTTTCTTTTTATAGTAAAAGCAACTTTTTATCAACGAGTTTAGCTTGCTTCAATAGAACGTACGGTGCATTTTGAATAAATTTAAGTAAGCTGTAATAAAAACCTTGATAGAAAACATACAACTCGCTAAACTTCATCTTTCATTATGCACCGGTAGCTCAATTGGATAGAGTACCCGGCTACGAACCGGGCGGTTAGTGGTTCGAATCCTCTCCGGTGCAATGTTTATTAAAAAATTCACTTCAGGTCCTATTGCGACCAATACTTATGTTGTTGTTTCTTCTCTAACGCGTGAGGCATTTATCATCGATGCTGCACCTGAATCGTTTGAGCTCGTTTATGACTATCTTGTTACAGATGGTTTAAAATATAAAGCTATCCTACTAACTCACTCTCATTGGGATCATATTGCCGACGTTTCAAAAATTAAAGAAAAATTCGAAATTCCAGTTTATGTTCACGCTTTAGATGCTCCGAATTTGCAGAACCCTGGTGCCGATGGTTTACCTTGTCCATTGAATTTCCCTCAAATTAAACCTGATTTTTTGCTCGAAGAGGGGGCTCTTTTAAATTTAGGTAATTTGACATTCCAAATTATTTATACTCCAGGTCATAGCATTGGCTCTGTTTGTTTTTATGAAAAAAATCAACATGTTCTATTTTCAGGTGACACTTTATTTCAAGGATCAATTGGCAATATTTCCTTTCCAACTAGCTCTCCAAATTTAATGTGGTCTTCATTAGCTAAATTGGCACAACTCGATCCAAATACACGCGTCTTTCCAGGGCATGGCTCTTCGACCACCATTAAACAAGAACATTGGCTAGCTAATGCTCAAGAATATTTCGGATAACTGTCTTTTCAAAAAAATTTAATTCATTTAAAAATACTACTATTTCAAAGGAGAAGATCATGGGTGTTTTAGTTGGCAAACATGCCCCCAATTTTAAAGCTAAAGCTGTTGTCAATGGACAAATTGTAGAAGATTTTTCTTTGGTCCATTATCGCGGCCAAAATGTTGTCTTATTTTTTTATCCCCTAGATTTTACATTTGTTTGCCCAACAGAATTGCATGCATTCCAAGAACGCTTAGAAGAATTTGAAAAAAGACAAGCACAAGTAATTGGGTGTTCGGTGGACAGCGCTTATTCACATTTAGCATGGCTTAATACACCAAAATCCAAAGGCGGTATTGAAGGCGTTGACTACCCCTTAATTTCCGATTTAAATAAAACCATTGCCAAAGATTATGACGTTTTATTTGAACAAGAAGGGATTGCGTATAGAGGACTTTTTTTAATTGATAAAAAAGGTGTGGTTCGTCATCAAGTGATTAATGACCTTCCTTTAGGTAGATCTGTTGATGAGGCTATACGCATGCTAGATGCTTTAAATTATTTTGAACAACATGGCGAGGTTTGTCCTGCGAATTGGAATCAAGGAGCAAAAACTTTTAAACCTTCCAATGAAGGATTAGAAGAATATTTTGCCTATGTAAAAGCAAAAAAATAAATACAAACTGAACTATAAGTATTTTATGCGAATTAAAATTCGCATAAAATATTCATAGTCTAAAATTTATTAGGCTTCTGTTTTTTTTGCAAAAAAATAAGAAAATAAAGTACCAACAGCACACGTGAGTTTTTTTATAGAAGACATGTTACTACACCCTGAATACACCGTGTTTTCTGTTTTCACTTGTACCTGAGCATCTTTATAAGCTTGGATTTCGTCTAAGGAAATACCCGTTTTTAAAATTGAAAATATTTGTGCCTGAGTAAAATGTTTTTTTTCCATCTGAGTCGTTTCATTTTTTACAATCTTAACATCTTTACTGACTGTCAGTGTTTGTATTTGCTCATCATTCAATAAATGAATTTGAGTGCCAATCTTTATTCGACTTAATAAATTATACTTTTTAAACATGTATTCACACTTATCATTTTTATTTTTTACAAATAAAACTAATTTAATTTTATTAAAAAGATGTAATATAAAAGCTGCTACTTTTAAAACGATAGATTTATCGGTTCTTTGCAGAGCTGTCACTTTGTATTTTAAATCATTGAGTATCAGATTTTCTGAAAAACTTAATGAATTTTGCGTTGATATTTTCATATTTATTCCTCTTCTTACTTAAGAAATAAATTATACGCAAGTGTGCAATAAAATTATATATTAATAATAGTTTAATTGTTAATTTTTTTTTAAAAAAAGCTTATTAATTTTATAAAAAAAGAGCGCTAAAAAAAATTTATTATTTTAGTAAGAAATTTCAAATTGAGGAACGTCTGCACCTTTATAATCGTTTTGAATTAATTGATCTTGTGTTTGCATAGAAGCTAAATCCAAAACAATTTTCCAACTTAAAGATTCTTTCCCTAGATTATGCGTGTGCCTGTTAGAAAAACCTGTTAAATCTTGAAGAGCTTTGATAAACTGCATGGTGTAAACTCCACCGGTAGCTGGCTCTTGGATTGCTATATACCCAGGTTTTGCTGCCGATGTAATTATCGAACCTTTGTTTTTTAAGAATAATGTTCTATAAAGTTTTAGACAGCTATTGTCTTGAGTCATTTTTAATTCCGCTCTTTCATTTTTTCCCAATTTGATTTGATGAAAAGCAGGTGTTGGAAGTAAAAAAGCCTGATTTTTTTCGTTTATGTTTCCACTTATTAAAAAATCTTCACTTAAAAACTTGTTATCAATGATACGGTAAGTATTACAACTATCCGCAATCGCTAGCAATAAACGAGGATGTTTGTTAAGGACCCTCTCATTTAATTTATTCATATCTAGATAACCCATTTCACCATCAAATGAACGATCTATTGTAAAAATTAAATCAGGCCAGCAATTTTTTTTTTGCAAAGTACGACTTCCATGCATCGAAAAATAGAGCAAGACGACGTCATTAGGTTTAATTTTTAAATTATCTAGCTGCTGGATAACATTTGCAATTCGCACTTGCTCTCCCTCAAACAAGAAAGCATTAAGTTTCAAATCAGTAAAAGCAGCTATTCTTTTTACTTGTCTTTGCATGCTATCAAGATTTTTGACTATTCCATCTTCGCCCGAAATTGTATCAGCTATCAAAAAAGCATGCAGCCGTGCCGCCTGCAATTTAGTGACAGAAAAACTAAAAACAATTACTAATAAACAAAACATTAATAAACATTTATTTTTAATCACAATCACCTCTAATTTAATATTTCATTTATTAAATAGTAATAATTATAAAAATAATGAACAAGATTAATCATCATTTATTTTTATCTTAACTGGTACCAATTTCGAATAGCTAAAAAATTGCCATAAACGAATAATTGCTGTAAAAAATACCAGAATAGTAAATAGCCAAGCTAGAGGTGTAAAAAAGCTAGGCCAAAGAATCATTAAAAAGAAAAACCCAAAAGCTTCCGTTCTCTCAATCAAACCAGGACTATAGAAAAAACTTTTATCGGATTCGTTTTCAGAAAAAATACCAACAACTAAAAAAGAAGTAATGCACAATAAAACGCTACCGAGCATGAATAAGATCGGCATAGCACGATTTTCGGGATCATAAGAATACAATCCTAAAAGGACAGCAAATTCCACTACACGATCACAAAAAATGTCTAAAGCTGCACCTTGAGGAGATTCCAAACCAAAATAGCGAGCCAAAGTTCCGTCCAAAGTATCCATAAAACCTGTTAGAGCAAGCAGAATAATTGCCCATATAGTCATCTGATAAAGTAACACTGGCCAAATTAACACACCCAAGAAACAGCCCATTAAGGTCACTAAATGTGGATGAATAAACCTCCACATGGGCCAATGCATGATAGGATCCAAAAGACGTGTTTGATAGATGGAACGACTATGTGTATCAAGCATAAATACCTTAAAAAAATTTTAATTAGGCTATAAATAACTACATTTTTGGGAACACCACTTTTCCCATAGATTCACCCATTTGACAACGCATTTCAAAGCCATGTTCAGTGGCATTTATTAAATCAGCATCAAAAGCAATTCTATCTTTAGGAAAAAGAAGGATCACACAAGAGCCACCGAACTCGAAGTATCCTTTTTCTTGACCTTTGATATAGTTTTGCCCAGGTGTATATGTTTGTTGAATACTTCCCACGCATGTGGCTCCTACTTCTATGTAGAGCACTCGACCAAATAAATGCGTTTCAATCTCACAAAGCATGCGTTTATTTTGGGTAAATATTTCTAAGTTTTTTTGAATAGCAATCGGGTTAACAGAATATAGCCATCCATTAATCAAAGCAGAAGGACCTGGAACTCCGTCACAAGGAAAATGAAATCGATGATAATCAGAAGGACATAAACGAGCAATGACCATGCTTCCTTCCAAATATAAAGACGCTAACTTTTCACTTTGCAATAATGAAGTTAGACAAAACTTTTTATCTTTGATTACAAAACCCTGAGAAAGATTAATGTTTTGATAAAAATAGTAGCGTCCGTCCGCGGGGATAACAGCTGTATTTGTTTCAGCAAAGATAGGTCTCGCCTCTAATTTAAGGCGTCGGATAAAAAAATCGTTGAAACTTTTGAAAGTATGCACAGGTTCTAAAAACTCGGATTCATCTACCTGAAAATATTCAATAAAAGAACGAATTTTTTTACGACTACTGGGTTGTTTTTGTAAAAAACCATAGAATTGTGAAAAAAAAGAAAGCTTAGCAATCATTGGCAAAATACTTTTACTCATTTGCTTAGATAACCAATGATCTCCATACAAAAAAAGAAGAGCCTTATTTTTATAGACTCGTTCCACTTCTTTTTGGCCAGTTTTTCGATTGATATAAACGATATTCATATTTTCTTTGGTTATATAATCAAACTAATGCAATAAATTATAACTTTAGTGTATTATAAACAATTCTTATTTTAAAAGAATATTATTATGGATTTCGTTCATCAGCCCTATTTTCCCGGTGACACTATTGCAGCGATCGCCACACCGCCAGGAGAAGGCGGAGTTGCTATTATTCGCATTTCAGGCGATCACGCTTTAAAAATTGCTGATCAAATTTTTTCAGGATCAGTCATTTCTTACAAAACGCACACAGCACATTACGGCCAAATTTTAAATGAAAACCATGAATGCGTCGATAATGTCTTATTACTCGTCATGCTAGGTAAGCGTTCTTATACGGGTGAAGACACGGTAGAAATTCATTGTCATGGAGGGAGTTTAATCACTCGCCGTGTTCTAGAAACTGTTTTAAATGCTGGTGCAAGAGCTGCTTTGCCAGGAGAGTTTACCTTCAAATCTTTTATCAATGGTAAAATCGATTTAGCGCAGGCCGAAGCAGTACAAGAACTTATTTGTGCGAAAAATGAGCGCGCATTAGATGCAGCTACTAATCAATTACAAGGGAATCTTTCACAGAAAATTAAATTTTATCAACAAGCCTTAACGCAAACGACTGCAATTTTAGAAGCCTGGGTGGATTTTCCAGAAGAAGGACTTGAATTTGCATCTATGGAAGAAGTTATTGCTGATTTAGAACAAATTTGTGAAGAAATGCAAAATTTGTGTAACACTTTTCATGATGGCAAAATTTTACATGACGGCCTATCCGTTTGTTTAGTGGGATGTCCTAATGTAGGAAAATCCTCTTTAATGAACGCTCTCCTAGACAAAAATCGGGCAATTGTTTCTGCAATTCCAGGAACTACGCGTGACGTTCTTGATGATTATATGCGCTTAAACGGCTTACATTTTAAAATAAGCGATACTGCCGGGATCCGCTTAACTGATGAAATTATTGAGCAAGAAGGCATTCGTCGTTCGCGTGAAACCATGCAAAATGCTGACGTGACAATTTTAGTGTTGGATGCTAGCCGAGGAATAGACAACGAAGATTTAATTCTTATGCAAGAAGTTCCTAAAAATAAAACAATTGTGATTTGGAACAAAACGGATCTTCCACATGCCCCCCTACCTTTTGTCGACTTTCTTACAGTTGTAGAAGTTTCCGCAAAAAACAAACAGGGTCTTAAAGAGCTACTCGATGCGATTGATAAAATTGTCTGGACACAAGGACCCCCTTCTAAAGAAGAAATTGTTGTTACAAATGTGCGTCATAAGGAGTCTTTGCAAAAATCTATTGAGGCAGCTGAGCGAGTCATAAGCGGTTTACAAGAATCTGTCTCGCCAGAGTTTCTCACAATGGATATGCGTCTTTGTTTAAGTGAGTTGGGTAAAGTCATCGGCACTAATATTTCAGAAGATATTCTATCAGCAATTTTTTCTAAATTTTGTATTGGAAAATGAATAAAATACAGACTGCAAAAAAAATACAAACGATTTTAAACAAACTTTATCCTGAACCTGCTGTGCCTTTAAAAAATCAGGATAGTTTCACGCTGCTTATCGCTGTTTTATTATCTGCACATTGTACAGATGCTAGAGTCAATAAGGTGACTCCTCACCTTTTTGCACGTGCCAGTACACCACAAGAGATGGTAAAACTAACAATTGTAGAGATAGAAACAATCATTCATTCTTGCGGATTAGGACCTAGAAAAGCCAAGGCAATTTGGGAACTTTCAAAAATATTAAATGAAAAATACGCGGGTCAAGTTCCTGCTGATTTTGAAGCTTTAGAATCTCTTCCTGGCGTGGGCCATAAAACAGCATCTGTAGTGATGTCACAAGCCTTTCAAATTGCTGCTTTTCCAGTCGACACGCATATTCATCGCTGTGCCGAGCGATGGGGACTAAGCCTTGGCAAAAATGTCAAACAAACTGAAAAAGATTTAAAAGAAATTTTCCCTAAAAAAAATTGGAATCGCTTGCATTTACAAATTATTTATTTTGCTAGGGAGTATTGCCAAGCCCGCAAACATGACCCTTCTCTCTGCCCTATTTGTAGTTGGGCTGACAAAAATCTAACAACAGATAACTAAATGGAAGATTGGCGTAGTATTTTATATCCTTTAGGATTTGTAGCAAATGTGTTATTTGCTGCTCGGTTTTTCATGCAATGGATATCAAGTGAAAAGAAATCTTTCAGCCATTTTTCGCTTTCTTTTTGGCTTATTTCCTTATTTGGCAGTTTGTTACTCGCCGTTCATTCATTTATTCAAGTACAATATCCCATTTGTTTAATCCAAACGTGCAATGTAATTTTATACTGGCGTAATTGGGAACTTACCTCATATCCTAGAAGTTGTTTAATATCTCTTCAGAAAGTCAGTCTACTTTTAGCTTTTTTAACAGTTTCTATGACACTTTCATTTATGGCCGTGAGCTACTTCACTTTAGGTACAATTGAATGGATGCGGGTTCCTGATTTTATAGAACAGCATCCGCACCCCATTTCTTTGACCTGGAATATAATCGGCTTTTTTGGAACTTTTTTATTTGCAAGTCGTTTTTGGTTTCATTGGTGGCGCGCCGAAAATAACTATAAAAATGCATTGAACAGTCATTTTTGGATTCTTAGTGTTGTCGGCTCCTTGTTTGCTTTGGCTTATTTTATTAGAATTGCAGATATAGTCAATATTATAGGCTATAGTGCGGGTCTTATCCCTTATTTACGGAATTTATTTCTGATTAGAAAAGCTAATCAACTCGTTAAAGCTGATCCTACTTAACTTAAAATTAGATTACCATTTTGTTAAAAAATCTCTAATAATGCTTTTTAAAGGCTTTTATGGGTTTAAAACACTACGAGACCATACGGATTATTTTTTTTAAGAATAAACACCAAATAACTCATCAAGTTTTGCTTTTCTAAAAAGAAAAATTTTCTCTAAATCTTTCTTCACTTTATATTCATTTAATAGTTGTCCTAAAAAGCTAAAGGGCATTTTATAATAAATAATATCGGCTATCTCTACACCATTTTCGATAATAGCAAAATGATGCTCATGATGCCAAAATTGATAAGGACCAAATCGTTGCTCGTCTACAAAGTATTCATTTTCTTTAACATGGGTAATTTCTGTTACCCATGTGATAGGAATATTTGCAATTGGTCGAATCGTATATTCAATAATTTGACCGGCGTAAATTTTATCACGGGATATACTGACAGTTTTAAAATTTAAATAGTCTGGAGTTAAAATTTTTAGATTCGTAGGTGACGAAAAAAAATTCCAAGCGACGTCAATCGAAATGGGAAGCTTTTGACTGTATCGTAAACAATGCAACATCACTTCATCTCAAAATTTTAAATTTATAGTAGTTGTCATAAAACAATGTAAATATTTTATTTAAAAAAATCAACAGAAACAAAAATCGATTTTTTTTGTATTTTCTATTTTAATTTGTATTAGATTTTCAATAATATTCAGTAATAAAATTAAATATTCTTTAATGATACGGTAATCAACTGAGATAAATCACACTCACTATTAAGTTCTTTCAAACTTTGCTTAACAGCTTTGTAGGCCACAAATTGCGTATATCCCAAATTAATCAACGCCAATGTTGCATCTTGTACGAGATGATGTTTTGTATCGACAGCATGTACATTTGCAACTACATATTCTTGCATATCAAATTGTGATAAATTTGCAAGCTTGTCTTTAAGTTCAACCATTAATCGTTCTGCAGTTTTTTTTCCAACTCCAGGTACATTACATAGCGCTCGCACATCTTGCATCAATACTGCTTGTTGCAATGCAGGCAAAGGTAAATGCCCAATTAAACTTAAAGCTAATTTAGGTCCTACACCTGTAATATCAATTAGAACTTCAAAAACGTCTCTTTCATGCTCATTTAAAAAACCGTAAAGTGTATGCGCAAATTCACGCACAACAAAAGTTGTATACAACTTTACCATCTCATTGACTGATGGAAGCTGTTCAATTAATTGATGAGGAATAAGAAGGCTATAACCGACTCCATTGACATCGATAACCACAGTTGTTGGTATTTTAGAAACAAGTATTCCTTTAAGATAAGCAAACATTCAATTTTTCCTTTTAACTGAAGAGATTTTATATTTCGCATTTCGTGATAACGCTCGAACTTGCTTGTGCGTGGCAAATTGCTAAAGCTAATGCATCTGCCGCATCCTCAGATTCGGGAAGGGTTGATAATCGAAGAAGCAGCTGAATCATTCCTTGAACTTGTTTTTTACTTGCATTTCCATTTCCTACAACAGATTTTTTTGCTTGTGTTGGAGTGTATTCAAAAACAGGCAGGCCTTGTTTTTTTGCGGCTACAATCACTACTCCTCTGGCCATTCCCAACTTAATAGCACTTTGTACGTTATTTTTCATATACTGCGTTTCTACTGACAAAGCGCTAGGAGTGTATTTTTCAATAAGCTGCATAACACTTTCAAATATAACTAAGTAGCGATCAGAAAGTTTGTAACGTACTGGTGGCTTAATGCATCCAAAATCGATTGCGTGATAACCTTTATCCGTGACTTCGATTAAACCATAGCCACTTATAATCGTTCCAGGATCAATACCTAAAATAATTTTTGGTGATTTGATTTGCTTATTTTCTGACATATGATAGATTCTAAGTTAACTTTCTGTAAAAAATTTTGCTGACCTGAGCAACTTGTCCTGAATTTCCGCTAATTCCTCTTGTGATAAAGCTCGATCCTTAAAAGAATTCTCTAAATATTTTGGCTCTAAAGTATTCTCCGTCTCTGATTTTTGTTCAAAGGCATGGGGCATGGACTGCGTATTTGGATTTGTAGCAGAACCTGGTCCCATATAATTTCCCAAATTTGAAAGTAATTTTTGCATATGTGCATATTTTTCTTCCGAAAGTTTTAAATCCCGAATTTGAGCTTCACTTAGTTGCAATTTTTCATACATTTCAAAATATTTCTTTTCCCATTTCGCAACTTGTGTTTCTGTGCTTTTTAAAGCTTCATGAAGCTGTTCTTGCAGTTTTTTCTCTTGTTTTTGAATCTCTTCTAAATTCATTTGTAGAGTTTGGATTTGTGATTGGTTACTCTCAGTAATTTGTTCATATCCATTTAAAGCTGCCTGCTGATCTTCAAGCTGTTGAACTAGAAGTGTTGACTCTTTAACTTTTTTTGCAAGATGTTGCTGAGCTGTTTTCAAATTGGATTCAGAATCTTCTAATAAAAGATGCAAATGTTCAATATCTGCCAATAGATTTTGTCTTTCTTGAAATAAACTTTCTAATTCTAACCGTTTATCATCTAATTCTAATACTTGTTTATTTGTAATTTCTTGCAGAATTTTTAATTGGTGTTCGGAATGAGTATACAACTCCAACATATCCTCTAGCTGCTTATGATTCTGCAAAGATTCATCTTTTAATTGTTCATATTTTTCTTGGAGGGGCGATATCATTAAAGATCTTTCTTCTAAAACTTTGAGTTGGGCTGACAAAGCAGTTTGAATTTGAATGTCGTTTACAATTTTTTCTTCTTTTTCTTGAATTGCTAAATTCAAAGAATGATTTAAATTTGTGGCTTCTTCTAAATTTTTAGAAAGAATTTCTTGAGTCTCGTAGTATTTAGTTACATCTTCATTTATTTTCTTTAGCTGATATTCTAAATGCATTTTATCATTAAACAAATCTGCATAACGTACTTCAAGAGTTTTTGCTTCTTGTGCTTCTTGCTTCAGCGTATGTTTAATATAGTCTAATTCTTGACGTAATTGATAAGAAGATGTTTGAGAAGTGATTATTTCATGTTGATCTTCTTGAGCTTTATAAAATGAAAGTTGTTGATTCAATTTCTCTAATTCTTGTTGATGACTGAACCTTTCTTCTGCTAGAATTGATTCTAGAATAGTAATTTGGTTATTTTTCTTTTCTACTTCTTCAATCAGTGATTTATTCGCTAAGCTTTTTCCTTCATTTGCCCATAAGTCTTGAGATTCATTGGATGAAACGCCTTCTTCACGAAGTGTTTTAACTAAATCTCGCAAACTAAGCAATTGTGCTTTTAAGCTTTGAAGTTCTTCTTCATGATTACCGGATAGGTGATTCGTTTTTTGATAAACAGATTCTAATTCTTGATTTAGAGAAAAGTTTTTAGCTGTCTCTTCTTGTAATTGTAAACTTATCACTTGCAATTTTTCTTCAAACTGCGATTTTAAAGTAACAAGTAAACGCTTAAAATATAGAATTTGTTCTGACTCAATAGGTTTTGTTTCTGGAAGCGGCATAGTTTGTTTATTTTTTTCTTGTAAATAAGTTATTCTCATCGATAGCACGACTTTTTAACTTAATAGAGTGTGTTTATAAAAATAAAAATTCAACGTTTCAAAATCAGTACAATTGCTTCTTCAGGAGGAATGAAATGTCTGCATCAACTTTACCCCTTTTACCAAGATTTTCGCCAGAAAATATTATTGTTCGTATGCCTAATTGGTTAGGAGATCTTGTTATGGCAACTCCTGTGTTAGCAGATTTAAGACATTTTTGGCCACAAGCAAAAATTACTGCCATGTGTCAAGGAGGATTGGGCGATATACTCGAACACGATCCCCATATTGATGAAGTTTTAAAATTTAAAAAGCCTAATGGCTGGCTCCATCGGTCTATGCATGCAACTATTCAATCAACCTTAGCCCAAGGTCATTATGATTTAGGAATTCTACTGACACACTCTTTTTCATCTGCTTGGTGGTTTTGGAAAGGAAAAGTCAAAAATCGTGTGGGTTATGCAGCCAATTTACGCAGTGCTTTACTTGATTATCCTATTCCTTTTCCCCCTACAAAAAATAGTCAGCATTTAGTTCTTACTTATAAAATGTTACTTAACTCTTTACATATCCCCCTTTCTAGCAACTCTCCCAAACTCTATTTAACTGAAATAGAAATAAATAAAACAAAAAATTGGCTAATTGCAAATGGCATTACGCCTGATGACATTATCATAGGCATCAATCCAGGTGCCGCTTATGGCTCTGCAAAATGTTGGCTTCCGGAACGTTTTAAAGAAGTTTCTTTTAAACTTTTATCAAACCCTAAGATCAAAATTCTATATTTAGGAGATAAGGCTGGCTCTCCATTAGTTGATGAGATTTGTCACTCTCTTCCTTCAAAACAAGTCATAAATTTAGCTGGTAAAACAACTCTTCGAGAATTAATCGCTTTTATTAATGCTTGCGACCTCTTTTTGACTAATGATAGTGGACCCATGCACATTGCCTCAGCTTTAGATATTCCCCTTTTAGCACTTTTTGGCTCAACAAGTGATGTGACGACTTGTCCCTATAAAGCAGGTACAGTTATTCATAAGCATGTTTCTTGTTCCCCTTGTTATCGGCGGACTTGTCCTATTGACTTTCGTTGTATGAAACAAATTGCCGTCGATGAGGTTTACGAAAATTTAAGCAGAATGATTTTAGAGTATCAAAAGAAGTTAGAAGAGTGAGAGTGCCCTAGAAAATACATAGAGAGTGACTGATAAATTTCAAAGCAATGCGAGAGGTTTTAACTTTCTGCATTCTTTAATAAAATAGTCATCGATATTTCTTCTCTATGTCTCTAGGGGCGTTCAAATAGTTTTAACCTTAGTTAAAAGTTATTCTTTTTTGTCATAAATAACATATTTAAAGACAGCTGCGACTATGGCTCCGATAAACATGCCCGGGATAGATAAAATGAGACCAATGATTACCGCCGTCAGGACTATAAAACGTAAATGTTCGTGTCCTTCAAATAAATGACTTAAATTTCGTAAATAGAAAACAATTTCATATGAAAAATGATAACCTGCCGTTAATCCAAGAATTAAACTTCCTAGAAAAAAATCTGCTAAAATCAAAAATAAAAGACTCACAAGAAGAAAGAAATAAGTGATCAATGATCCCTTATTCTCTTTTATATATTCAATCACTACCTCCATTCCGTTGGACGATTCTTCTTTGATTTTCTCTTCAACCTCTATTTTTTCCACTTTTTCTTTATATTCTTTTTTTATGAATTCCGCATCGGACTCAATAAAAGGAGGAATATCACGAGTAGGTTCTGTATCTATTGGTATCGGTATTGGCTCGATAGGTTTATTAACACTTCCCTCCAAATTAGGATCATTAGGGTTCATAAATCCTCCATATAATTCGTAATGTTATTTTTTCTTATAACTTCCAACTTACAAGTAAGCAATCCTTTTTTTAAAGGCGTAAACTCATTTGCTTAAAATGATTTGAAATTTATTGCGCAAAACTTTAACAGATTAGACATTCTTTTTCCTCTATTTCATCTCTTCCCCTATTAAAAAAACATTTAGTCATTTAGACCAAGGATTTCAACTATTTTCTTTCATAAATAAATCACTTCATTAGCTGACTCACTCTCCATTATACTCGAATTAAATATAAAAAATATGTTTCTTAAGACAATTATAATTAGCAACTTATAAAAAAAATAATATTTTTTTTATAAGTTGAATTTTCTCATATCGAAAGGCTTGAGTTTATTTTTAAAAATTGGTAGTATGTTTTTTGAACAATTAATAAACCTCTCAATTTTAGATATTTGTGAAATTCATGAGCAATCGATGGTTAAATTGGGTAAATTTGTCTATTTTAGTAGCCATTCTATTAGTCAGTGGAGGCTTATTTTATTTTCGGGCAAGTCAATTAGATGAGATCGTTCTAATTGAACCACATAATAAACAGAGCGGTTTACCTAAGGGGGCTTTTGAGTTACCGAGTGAATCTTATGAAGCAATTGCCGGTTCTTTTTTAAGTCTGAATACGTCTGTCCCTACCTTACAATTGCCAGATCTAAGAACACAATTGATTTACCAAGGTCGTAATGGACGTCCTGACGCTCAACTTAATAATGTCAAATTACATTTTTCGTTGGCAGGCAATCGTCAAATTACACCTGTAAAATTGAATGAAAAAATCTATTTAACTTTTGATAAAAACAGTAAGCAAATTCATTATCAATTTAGTCCAGAAAATGAAAAAACAGGGTTGTGGTTTGAAACTTCTTTAGGTAACAATAATGAAGTCATTGTTGATGTAGGTATGGAAGATGAAGAAGGTAAAAAAATAACTGAACCTGCGGTATTTGCACAATTTCGACTGCCTGAAAAAGATTTTGTTAAACCGGGTGAAGTATGGGAAATCGGAACATTTAGAGTTGACGGCACGTTACTCGCACGTTTAAAAGCACGTTGGTATGGGCGCGATCGATTTTTAGAAGATCATGGGGGAAAAGAATTTTCAGACCTTGAGGGCAAGCAGCGTATTGATTTGGGTGAAGGCAATGATCTTTATTATGTATTTGTAAAAGTCGGAGACTGTTTAATTTGGAAAGAAGATCGCTGGCATGTGCTTTTGCCCACTGAAGACTCTATTCAACACCCCCTCTTAGTTGTAAAAAAGATCGATGATCGATTAATGTCTTTTGAACTTTGGGATGTAGAGGGAAAAGGTAAAGTTGCTCTTAACTTACTCAAATCAAATGAACCTTGGACAGCCAACAATTCACAAGCTATTCAACAGGCATTTAAGTTCGTAGGTGCGCGTACAAAAACACAAAGTTTGTTTGAAATCAACAAAGTGCGTATGGTGATTAGGTCGAATGATTGGTTATTAATGACTCCAAAAGGTTGGAAAAAGTTAGAAAGCGTTGAAGATATTGACCGGTATGTTCAAAGAAGAGATGTCGGGTTGCTTTTTGTCTTTGAGGGTTGGAAAAATAAAGATGATCGCCAAGTGATGATGGGAACTCTTTATAATGTGAGCCGCAGTGATACAAATTCGGTAGAATTGACTATGCAAAATGCGAAGCCCAAAGCCCCGCCAAAAAAACCAATCGATGATTTTGATGACGATGATGACGATGATGAGGATGAATTAATTGAAAAAATGCTAAGCACATTGAAGCAAAGTAAAGAGAATACAGCTGATAAAGCTAAAAAAGAGTTAGAGAGAAAAGAGCTGGTGAAAAAGACAGTGCCGGGCAAACCTAATTTACAAAAACAAAATGCAGTGAGACCAGCTCAGCCACCTCAAAAAAATCAAAAAAAGTAGGGATAATTACATGAATAAAAAATGGATTTGGAACACTAGTTTGTTTTTTTTACTTTTTGGTTCTACAAGTCTTATTGCCCAATCAATAGAAGAAAAAAAAGCAAATTTGCAGGGTTCCGAAAGCGATCTAGATCGCGAAACTGAAAAATACTTACTTCAAATCAATCAGGAAATTCAAACGATTCATGAGCGTGTTCAACAACTTTATGATGAGGTTCTTCGCCTTTATATTGCAGACTCTTCACCAGAAGAATATCGAGCTCTTCTTGATGAAATTAACCAAAATAGACAACATCTTCATAATCTTGAAAACCAATGGCGAAAATTAGCAACCAAAGATAATCATGGCGAAGAATATGGATTATGGCATTCACCCGATACAAATTTAGAACAACTCATTATCGATTATGGTTCACAAGATTATGTTTATTTAATTCCACCAGAAGTAGGGGGCATTAAATTAAGTGTCGATTCTAATCTCCCTATTCCCCGCTCATCTTGGCGCGAAATGCTGGAATTAATTCTACGCCAAAATGGTGTGGGAATTCAGACATTAAATCCCTACTTGCGTCAACTTTATTTGATTAAAGAAGATAACTCGAATTTAAAACTCATTACAAATCGTCCTCAAGATCTTGAAGTTTTACCCCCTGACACGCGTGTCAGTTTTGTCTTATCACCGGACCCCTCAGAAGTGCGGCGTACCTCAGCCTTCTTAGAAAAATTCATTAATCCTAATACGACTGTTTTACAAACATTAGGACGCGATATTCTAATTATTGGCCGTGTCACAGATATTCAAGATCTTCTACGACTTTATCAATTTATCGCTGTAAATCGTGGTGAAAAAGATTATCGCTTAATTCCCTTATCGAAAACTTCACCCGAAGAGATGTCAAGAATTCTAGAAACAATATTTGACCAACAAGGCAATAATGCGGGTGACGAAAGCAGCAATGGCGCAGAGATGAATGGCCTAAAAGTGGTTATTCTAGAAAACATGGCTCAAGCTTTATTTTTAGTAGGCTCACGTGATGAGGTCAGAAAAGCTGAAGAAATTATTAGAAACGTCGAATCACAAATTGGTGGAGCCCGTGATAGAGAAATTTTTTGGTATACAGTAAAAAATTCTAATGCACAAGAACTTGCAGACGTTCTTTATCGCGTTTATAGCATGATGGTCTCTACAAATATGGGTTTCGATGAGAATGGAATGCGTGAGCCAGCAGCTTCACTTTTACCTGAAGTAGGAGCTGGTTTACTCGCACAAGATGGAATTTATCAATCAATTGGTGGGGGGACTGTTATTAATCCCATGCCTGCTGAACCTGGCATAATTTTGGAAAGTGACCCAAATGAAGGACGCCAAAATTTTATCGTTGATCCTAAAACAGGGTCAATTGTGATGGTAGTCGAAGGAGATATTCTTCCAAAATTAAAAGAGCTGATCGCGCGTTTAGATGTCCCCAAAAAAATGGTACAAATTGAAACACTTCTTTTTGAAAAAGTTCTCAAAAAAGAAAATACTTTTGGATTAAATTTATTACGCATTGGTGAAAACATTGCGCGTAATATCAACCGAACTGGATTACTATTTAACACAGTACGCGTTCGAGATAGCGACTATGATTTTGACAATGAACCGAGCCGTTTGGGTGTATCGGAGTTTTTTTTAAGTCGTAAAAAATCAGATTCTGGTATTCCGGCCTTTGACTTAGCTTATCGCTTTTTACTTTCACAAGAAGATGTACAGATTAATTCTAGTCCTTCAATTTTAGCGATCAACCAAACAAGTGCTACAATTACAATCAATGAAGAGATTTCGATTAGTGAAGGAGATGTTTTTAACAATGATGTATCCGGTAGAAGAAATCGATCGGGTGGTGAAGCGTTTACAAGAAAACAATACGGGATCACTATTAGTATGAAGCCAACGATTCATATGAGTGAAGATTCATCAACTGAGTGTTATGATTATGTTACATTAGAAACAGACATTACTTTCGATACTGTTCATCCAGGAAATAATTCTAGACCAAGAGTGACTCGTCGCAATATCAAAAATGAAGTCAATGTTATTGATGGCGAAACAGTGATTGTTGGGGGATTACGTAGAAAAACAATCGATGATAATCGCGATGCTATACCGTTTATCGGCGAATTACCTGGAATAGGAAAACTATTCAGTATCAATACTTTGAAAGATACGAGTACAGAAATGTTTATATTCATCACTCCTCGTATTATTAAAGACCCAAAAGAGCAGCTTAAGTGCCTGCGTCAAGAAATGTTGTGTTTGCGTCCCGGAGACATCCCTTACTTTTTAGAATGTTTAGAAGATGCCCATCAATATGAAAAAAATCGCTTGATGGAAGGTGGGCTATCGATGCTAATGGGAAGACAACCTCCTCGCCTTTATATTTCTGATACGTACGGGGAGGATGAGTGTTGTGAAGACTAATCCCTCTTTATCGCTAGAAGCATTGAAAAATGATCCGCAAGCGGTTCTTGCAGGCCAATTTGGCATGGAAATTTATCCCGATTTATCGAATTTTGTACTAAGTAAAGAGCGTTACAAACAGGTCCCTTATAGTTTTGTAAAAAAACATACTGTTATTCCTATCAAAGAAGAGGAAAATATTGTTTTTATTGCCCTAGCAGACCCTTTAAATCTTAAACCATTAGAAGAACTTCGTTTTTTATTAAATAGCGATGTCGAAGCTGTTTATACACCACGTGATGTCATTTTGGCAGCCATTCATGATTGTTATAATACAGAAAGCGGTGCGGCATCTCAGTTAATTGCTGATATGACGGATAAAAATGAGGATTCTCGTAATGAGGGCGATGTAGAGGTTTTTGATTTATTAGATAATGGGCGTCAGCAGTCTCCTGTGGTTCAACTTTTGAATTTAATCCTTTCAGAAGCGATTCAGCAAGGGGCCTCGGATATTCATTTTGAGCCATTGGAAAATAATATGCGCGTTAGGTACCGCATTGATGGAGTACTTCAAAATCGTCATGCACCTGCACAAGATTATCAAGTTCAATTGTTAACACGTATCAAAGTCATGTCAAAACTAGATATCGCAGAACATCGACTGCCACAAGATGGACGGATAAAGCTACGCATGGGCCGTCGCGAAGTTGACTTTCGCGTAAGCACGGTGCCTGTAGCTGGTGGTGAGCGCATTGTTTTGCGGGTTTTAGATAAAGGAAATGTTCTTTTAGGTTTCGATAAAATTGGCATGTTACCCAGTGTTCTCGAAGAATTTAAGAAATTAGTGACTTTGCCTGAGGGAATTGTACTTGTTACCGGTCCTACTGGAAGTGGAAAAACGACTACACTCTATAGCGCCATTTACGAAATGACTAATGATGAAATCAACATCATGACAATTGAAGATCCTGTAGAGTATAATTTGAAAGGAATCGCTCAGATTGGCGTCCATCATAAAATAAAATTAGATTTTGCAACTGGTCTGCGACATATTTTACGTCAAGATCCTGATGTCATCATGGTTGGTGAAATTCGAGATAAAGAAACGGCGGAAATTGCTATTCAAGCTGCTTTGACAGGTCACTTAGTGTTGAGCACTCTGCATACAAATGATGCCCCTTCAGCAATCACACGATTAGTCGATATGGGCATTGAACCTTATCTTCTTTCTTCTTGTATTGTAGGTGTGCTTGCACAGCGCTTAGTGAGACGCATTTGTCCCCATTGTAAAGAGGCTTATAAGCCTAGCGCACGTGAATTGCGAAGTTTAGGTATCAATGAAGAAGAATTTGGCGACAATGTTCTCTACCAGGGTGCTGGATGTGCACAGTGTTATCAAACAGGCTTTAAAGGCCGACAAGGCATTTATGAGTTAATGCCAGTTAATAATGCGATCAATAAGCAGATCATTCATAGTCCTGATGCCATTGAAATGCGAAAAATTGCCCTGGCAGAGGGAATGATTAGCCTTTTGGGCCATGGTGCAGAACTTGTTAAAGACGGGCAAACAACAGTGGCAGAAGTTCTGCGTGTGGCTCGTGGTATTGAGGAGCAAAGTTAACGTATTATGCCTCTTTATCATTATCAATATGTCGATAGCGATGGAAAAAGACGTTCAGGCCATATCGAAGCACATAGTGACCAGGAAGCTAAAAGTAAATTGCGCGAGCAAGGAGTAATCGTTACTCAGCTGCGGGCTAAAAATAAATTCAATAAGAAACAGCATTTAAAAGGCGAAAATCTTATTTCCTTTACTGTGCAACTCTCTCAATTGATTAATGCGGGTGTCCCTCTCTATGAGAGTTTAATTGCCATTGAAGAACAAGCGCGCGGCGAACCCTATCATCGAATCATTTTAGGTTTATGCGAGCAAATTCGCTCAGGGGTTTCTCTTTCCAATGCTATGGCAAGTTACCCTGAAAGTTTTGATAAACTTTACTATGGAATGGTAGCAGCTGGTGAAGCGGTAGGCCTTTTAGGAGCTGTATTAGAAAAACTGACTCTTTTTCTTAATCGACAAATGAAATTGAAAAAACAAATCTCAACAGCCATGATCTATCCCTGTATATTGGCAGGCTTTTCTTTCATCATTATTTGTATGCTGCTTGGTTTTGTTGTGCCGTCATTAGAAAGTATCTTTGCTGAAAGAAAACTGAATGCATTTACTAATGGCGTTTTAGGCTTAAGTTATATTTTTCGTACCTACTGGTGGCTTTATTTGCCCGTAACGATTGCCGTAATCTCAACTATAGTATGGCGCATTAAAACACCTCAAGGCAAACTGTGGATTGAAAAAACACTTTTGCTTACACCCGTAATTCGAACGTTAGTCATCCAAACAGCAGTTGCACGTTTTTGCCGAACGATGGGAACTTTGTTGCAAGGAGGATTGAATATGATTGAATCTTTGCGTATCTCTAAAGGAGTGATTAAAAACTCAATTTTAGAAAAAGAGATTCAGGGGGCCGAAATTAAAATTATTGAAGGTCATTCGTTGAGTTATGAACTAGGACGCTCAAAGTATTTTCCTATCATGGTCTCTCGAATGTTAGCCGTTGGTGAAGAATCAGGTACGTCAATTAATATGTTAAATTGCATTGCAGACATGTATGAGCAAGAGTTAGAAAAAACGTTAGATCGAGTCATGGCATTATCACAACCGGTTATTTTGATAATCATGGGACTAGTCATTGGAACAGTCTTATTAGCTATCATGCTTCCACTTACTGATGTCAGCTCTTTTGCGCCAACTTAGACTGATTTAAATGTACAATAAAAATAAAAGGGAGAAAAAATGAAAGTTCACAAATTAAAAAAACGCTTCATCACTCTTATTGAAATGATGATTGTGATGTTCCTTATTGCGATGATCACAGGTGTGATTGCTTATAACTACACAGGAAGCTTAGAAGAAGGAAAAGCTTTTAAAACTAAAAATGGCATAGAAAAAATCAAAACTATCGTCGACTTACATATGGCTACCAGTTCCAGTGAAAGTTCAGCTAATATTCCCTCGATTATTGAAAGCTCACCTCTAGTAAAAAATCCCGAGGAGCTACTAAAAGATGGATGGGGACAACATTATCGCTTTGACAAAGATGAAAAAGGTGATTTATTGGTCATTTCTGAGAAGTATAATGAATACTTAGCCAAAGACAAAGGCAAAGGATCCATGTTTAAAAAAGATGCTAAATAATCCATGACGATTTTAAGAAAGTCTTTTTTTACTTTAATCGAAATGCTTGTCGTCCTGTTGATTTTATCAACAGGACTTGCCTTAACGGGTGTAAAAATCAAACAAGCCTTTGATGAACAACGTAAACTTTCCGATTTTCAACAAGTGCTCAATATGCTCATTATGGCACAAGATCTGATGCTTATGATGGACGCAGATGTGGAAGTTGTTTTCTCGCATGATCCTAAAACAAAATTAGTTGTTTGCCGCATGTATGTCGAAAAATTGATGGAAGAGAGCTGGAATAAAGTTGTAGAAAAACCTTTGAAGCTTGCTGTCTTACGTTCGTATGAATTTAGTACAATTCAGGATAATCCACTGCGCTTGCGCTTCTCGTTAGGCAAGATGAGTCAAGGCATTCTTACACTCTCCACAGATCCTCACATTTCTTCGAATACTAAATCAAAAAATGAATCGATGATCCTATTAAAAGGCTATCCCAGCCCTATCACCAAACTGACGGATTCCGATTCAATTAGTGATTATACGCCATCGAACGAACAACTCTATCCTACCGAAGTGTATGAGAAAGTGCATGAGAAAAAAAATGCATAAAACTAAGCGACATTTTCAACTATTAGAAGTGATGATTGCCATGCTTTTAATTGTAACTTGCGTGGCGCCGGCTCTCCATATTTATATGAATATGTATAAGTTAGAGACACAATCTATGCAAAATTATGAAGCGGATCACCTGGCTCGCCTTTTGTATGTGGAAATCGTGGAACAACTCTATTTAAATGCCATTCCTTATGAAGACATTCTTAATGGAATCGATCGCACCGTTGAAAGTTCGTACATAGATCAATTAAATGCGATAGGCTTTACAGCGCACTATAAATTGTCTAAAATCAAGCAAAAAACAGTAAAGGGAAAACCGCGTTGTCTGATAGACATTAAGCTCTATTTAGAAAATAAACGTACCAAAGCTGTTAAAAATTATAATTATCTGCAAATGATTGAAATCCCTCCACCTCCTAAAGAAGATAAAGATGGCACAGATCCAACAGCTACTGCACCAACACAAGATGGGGACCAAGATGACGATGACGATGACGATGAACAGCTCGAAAAACATAAATAATTTTTATTTTCGCCTTTCAAAAAGTATAACAAGATACGCGCAATGAAAAAGATACTGAAAATAAAAAAACGTTATGTCACCCTTTTAGAAACGTTGATTGCCCTATCTTTGCTTACCGGTCTTTTGGTCATCATTTTTGGATTTTTTCGCCAAATGTCAACGATTTCTAACCTGACAGAAATTAAGCAAAGCGAAGCATTCAAATTGCGTTACTTAGAAGCTCGCTTGGCCTACTTTTTTGAACGCTTAGTAAATGAAAAAAGTACTGCACGAGATTTTTACTTTTATATCGATCCCCATACAAACGGTCAGTCGCATTTCCCTAGCTTAGTTTTTACTTTTAACAATGAAGTGCGTTTAGACCCCCTATTTGCAGGCGATATTTTAGCACGACTCTACGTAGATAATGAACATCAACTTTGCCTAGCGACTTGGCCTATTCACACTGAAGATCCTGCCCATTATATGCAAAAAGAAGTGCTAATGGAAAACGTTACAGCGCTAAGTTTTCAGCTGTATAGTCCGCCCGAACGATTAGATAGCAAAAATTTTATTGGCACAAAAACTATCGATCCTAATAAACCCCTTTTCAATCAATGGTATCAAAATGAATGGCCGATGACTTATGACCAAATGCCGGCAATAATAAAAATTAATATGGAAATAAAAGAGAATCAAGACAAAATTAAAAAATGGGAATTTAATTTTGTTTTACCAGCCAGTGATTCATACATTTATTATCCGCCAAGTTAACTTATGAATATTTTACCTTTAGTCTTTACATTACTGCTTATGCTTTCCATTCTTACTATTGAAAAGCTAGAAAATTTTAAAAATAAAATGATCGTGCAAAAACGCTATGAGAAAACAATCACTGAGCAAGAAAGAAAAGTCTACAATGAGCGCCAAAAAAATCTTTGCAAATTAAATGAAAATTTTAGCCACCAACAAACAACTTTTAAAGGTTTTTTAATAAAAGAAGAGCGCGAAAAAAATGAATCCAAGTATAATCAATACCGCTTTGTCACTGCGAACTTAATTAAAATACTTTATGGAAAAGCGGATTTTTTTAAAAAAGCTCAAGCCACTCGTCCTACATTGATCGAGGAATTGTTAAATGCAGTTCAAGAAGCAGCTGATAAAATGCCCAAGGGCAGTATTAATGGCATTCAAGATGTCACACGCATTCAGCTCGATGATCCTCAATTACAGGAAGTCTTTTACCATATGCTCAAAGGAACAATTGATAAAGAAGAGTATAAAAAAAATCCAAATGCTTATAAAAATCAAGTGGGTAAAACATATTTTCCGCTCTTAACTTTTTTTAATTATGAAGGTCTTGATAAGTTTATTGTAGTTCGCCTAGCTCCTACTGAATTGCTTTTGGCCATTTATGGCAATCCCGAAATTGTGCAGAAAGTGATCGAAACGCGTGAAGAGCTAAGTAAACAATTAAGAAGCACTAAGGGCACGCTGACAAAGGATGAAGCTAAAGAAAAATTTAAAACAGAATTTGAAAGCAAACAATCTCCTGAAATCACGGATATTTTAGATTACTCACTTTCTAAACCATCTCAAAAAAAACGAATATAGATGCAACTTCCTGAAAATTTACAACTTTCCATTGAAAAAGCAATTAGTTCATATGGCTTGAACCATTTAATTACCGCTCGAGAAGATCTTTCTGAACGCTATCGGCAGGGCGCACAAAAAAACACATTAATGGATTCCGATGCCCATCGCACAGCTTATACATTGACACGCATGCCTGCAACCTTTGCCGCTGTCATGAAAGTTTTTAAAGCGATCCAAATTCAGGCTCCAGACTTAAAAATCGAAAGTCTATTGGATTTAGGAGCAGGTCCTGGAACAGCATCTTGGGCAGCCCAAGAAACTTTTGAAGATTTACAAACTGTCACGCTTGTTGAAAGAGATTCTGCCTTGATACAAATGGGCAAAAAATTTATGCAGGAAAATGAAAAATTTAATGCTTCTCATATCAATTGGTTAACAATGGATTTAAAACAATCTCTAACCCTACCCACACACGATTTAGTCATCTTTTCTTATTCTATTGGAGAGTTGCCCAGTGAAGTCCTCCCTTTGCTTCTTGAACAAGCATGGCAATTAACTAAAAAAGTTTTAGTCATCGTTGAACCTGGCACACCTGTAGGATTTGAAAAAATACGCTTTATTCGCAGCCAGCTTTTAAAACTGCAAGCGCATTTGATCGCGCCATGTCCTCACCAGAATACGTGCCCTATGGTGGGAGAAGATTGGTGTCATTTTCCCGCGCGCGTTGAACGCTCTTCTTTTCACCGTCTTTTAAAAGGCGGCACTTTAAACTACGAAGATGAGAAATTCTCTTATATTGCAGCTACTAAAGAAAAATTTGCTTTACCGGCTGCACGCATCGTGCGTTACCCTCTCCATCGTTCAGGACATACGATTCTAACACTTTGTACTTCGGAAGGTATACAAAAACCAACCATCTCAAAAAAGACAAAAGAAGCTTATAAAGAAGCAAAAAAAGCCGATTGGGGCGATACTTTTTCTTTTAAACTAAACGTTTAAATAATTAAATTTATTAGTTAACATTCTTAAAAAAATTTTAAATACTTAATAATCAATTCACTAAAATTCTACAATTTAAATTTTTAAAATATTTAATTTACATATTTTAAAAATTTAAAAATTCCTTTTAAATAATAAGATTAATTAATAAGTTAAAACAGTTTTTTAATTAAATTTATTTCAGACTGTTTTTCATCAGAAAAACGTATAGATAAATTTTTAATTAATTATTCAACAAACTTAAAATTATTTTTACAAAAATGCCAATTGTAATAATATTTTTTCTCAAAGGAGATTTTAGATGAAAATTGCAACATTTGCACAATTTAATCGCTTGACAATGGTCTTAGGAGACGTTAATCAGGCAGTTGAAAACAAAACTGCAAAGGTTCCAGCTTATCTGCTGGATTTATATTTTGGTGATAGACTAGCAGAACAACATAATCGACTGCATAAAAAACTTTCTTTTAAAAGTTCTGCACAGCTTTGTTCAAACCATTCAGTAGAAGATTTAGTAAATAAACAAGTTATGAGCATTATTAATTTTCCTAGAAAACAAATTGGAAAAATCTGTTCTGATTGCTTGGTTACAGGAGCGCAAAAGGATAGTGGAACGCATGATGAAAAAAGACTAACTACAATTTATCTGACACCTAATACAACAGTGTCTCCAGGTCAAAAGATTGGAGTGGAAGCAGAAGATGTTGTCGTGTCAGAAATTTCAACTAGAGATCTTGATTGGAGTGAATTTTTAGAAGTTGATTTACGAATAGGTACAATTATCGATTGCGTTTTCACTCAACTTCCAGGTCAACAATTAGGACATCTACATGGAAGAGTATGCTTATCTGAAAATGATGCCACTAGACCGTTTATTGGTTTGGTGCATTCCACTTTTCAAGCAAAAAATAATTTAGAAAATCAGTTATTATTTTGGGTGAATCCGTGTCATGAAGAAATCGAACAGCGCTTTAATGCAACTGATTTAACAAAAGACTGTGTATTGCTTTGCACAGTAGATGGTGGGCAAACAGGTATTAAACCTGCCAAAAAAGTGACCGATGGTTTTCGTATTGCCTAGTTCAATTTTACAAACATACATTTTTATTTGAGGAAATTTATAGGATATCTACTCTATCGAGATTGACAACTCTAGTAACCTATAACACATCTAAAACATATCTACGACCACAGACAGCAAAAAGCCTTCCCCCTTTAAATTTTTTTAATAATTTTTCAGGAGCACCTTCCGCTTTTTCAAGAAAATTTAGTACAGTTACGCACGAGAATATTAGTAATGAAATTGAAGTGGTATTATTTACTACACGTGCAGCCCATCCCTTTTCAAATAATATTTCACGAATCAATGCTAAAAAAGTCATGGCTCGTTATTTAGCAATGTCACAAGCATTTCCATTTATTCAAAGTGGGGCATTTTCTCGTACAATATCCTCCTGTTTAGCTTATAATAAGGAAATTTATCAGCTAATTTTGAGGACATATCCGAAGAGATGGCCAAAAAATTGGATGTTAAAGATGCCAAAAAGGGCTATTTTAATGAGAAAGCCAATTTCGAAAGAGGTCTAATGGTGAAATTGGGCAACTGCCTGATGCCTACGCCTCCACTTTGACCATCCAATAAATTCAGTCCAAGAGAGCTTAATGGGAGTTGTTAAATACGCAAAAAAACGCCGAGCTTCAGCAATGGTATAACTAATTAAATTAATTTTCTCTGTTTTAAAAAAGGTTGCAAGATCACTGGCTTGCTGCCTCTAAACGATCGACATCAAGATTACAGATCAATTTCAAGTGTTTATTGATTTTTTCGATATCCCAATCCCACCAGGCTATTTTTTGCAAACGGTCGATGGTCTTGTCATCAAAGCGCATCTTTACGACTTTTGCAGGGTTTCCAGCTACAATAGAGTATGCTGGGACATCTTTGATAACTACTGCTCTTGCGGCAATTATGGCTCCGTTGCCAATGGTAACGCCGTTCATAACCAATGAATCATATCCAAACCAAACATCATTCCCAATGACAATATCGCCTTTAACTGGCAGATCATAGATATTAAAAGCATTTTCCCAACCATGGCCAAAGATAGGAAAAGGGTAGGTACTGATTGCATCAAGCTTATGATCACCTGTCATAATAAATCGTGTCTCTGCTGCAATTGCACAGAATTTCCCAATGACAAGCTTTACTTTGGAAAAGTCATAGTTATAAAGAACGTTGTATTCTTCAAATTTCTCAGGGCCATTTCGACGGTCATCGAAGTAGGTATAGTCGCCAATGGTGATGTTGCTTGCCTTAACAAAGTGTTTTAGGAAAACGAGGCTTGCATATTCTTTGAGTGGGTAAATTGACTTTGGATCTGGACCAGTAATTTTCATAGATTTTTCCTTAACATAAACATCTTTGAATCTTTTTCGTAACCTTTCCTGGTGAACTCAATCGAATACCCTAGTTTTTGATAGAAGAGGAGAGCTTCCCAGTCCATTGTGTTAACGGTAACGAATGAGGCTCCATGTTCTCTCCCGATTTTTTCTGCTTCATACATCAGCTTTTTTCCGCTCCAAGAACTTGTTCCTTTTGATCTTTAATAAAGATGCTAAAAGGACGAATAGGAGAAAGCCCTTTTGCTTGGAAAGCTCTTTCGCTAATTCCATGATAAAGAACTTCTTCATACTCTTTAGGGATAGTGGTGTAGTGTTCTAAATGGAACGGTTCATTCTTCATATAGTTTTATTCGCTTGTGGGGATCATCAAAATTCACCAATGGAATTCGCCCATTGATTTTATCCACCATAAAATCTGCACAAGGCTTTATGAGCAATCTGATATCATCCCAATGCTCATTTTCTATGCCGACACAAATCGATTTAGCACGTTTCATCACAGGTTGATGCCTTGCAGGTAAATGATTCATAACCCAATCTGCCGCAGCAGGTTTGGACCTTATTGTATCTGTTTCCAAAGTGCTCCAGATGCGGGCGAAGGTAAGTAAAACATTTCGAGTATCATGCTCAAGATCTGCGGTAAGTCTATTTACATCATGAAGCATGGCTTTCATAAAATCATGATAGGGCACTGCCACTAAAAGTTGGCTAGGCTTTAATCCCCACAGGGTTTCGCTCCTTAATAACACTTGAGTAACAAGGACCGCTAGATCAGGCATTTCATAGTTTTCCCATGGCTCAATGATGCCCTTTTCAAATAAATCCCGTATGTACTCACCATACTGGAAATCAAAATAAGGGGGATATTGCCAAGGATTAATCATTCTCTTCTCAACGAAGGTTATTTCAAGAGGCCTTTTTGAGCTTTTCATGTAAATGCCAGAGATTTGAAGAAGCTTAGCAATTAATTTAGCTTTTTCCTCTAAAGTTGTCGGACGATTAGTAACGGCGAACAAATCAATGTCACTGTATTTTTGTAGCCCGCCTACAAGAGATGACCCATAAAGATAAACTCCTAAAAGATCAGGCCCTAGAATCATTTTTAATAGTTCTAAGCTGTCTTTGAGCTGTTGTTGCGTTTCAGGGCTATAAGTAGACTTCATAAAGAACCTTTTATCCTTAATTTCATATTATCTTAAATTCTTTCTTAGAGCCTGTTCAGAATCTTTTTAAGGGATAGTCCCTCTCACATTTGCTTTACCTAAAAATTTTAGTGGTGTTACACCTCAACTATTAAAACTACCACAGAGCCCACAGACTCGACTTTAGGCTTTCTATAAAAAATTAGCTCTTTTTTATCTCAAAAAAAAAGGCAAATCTTTA
>Ga0105045_10000358_pt1 | contig 31962 bp, 28 predicted proteins | sample MAT02_FD_78089 | JGI IMG/M metagenome (GOLD analysis project Ga0105045, IMG submission 78089) | Freshwater microbial communities from Lake Fryxell liftoff mats and glacier meltwater in Antarctica - MAT-02 (megahit assembly) | ecosystem: Environmental > Aquatic > Freshwater > Ice > Liftoff... | reverse complement strand
CCACATTGGATAATCGCATTGGCTGCCTATTCTTGGATCAGGAAAATCTTTAAAGTTAGACTTGACGCTTTCTAGAAATTTCTCTGAGTCAATTTCTTTTTGAAGCTCAATAAAATTTTTATCGGAGGTTTTTCTTTTGGGCATGATTTACTCCTTTATGATGAAAGGAGTGAATTCTATATTTTATTAGGTGACTGTCAAATCATTTTCATCAGAACACCCTGACCAATAACAGGGAGGTTATGATGACTTGGGGAGAAATAAAAGTGGGTTTGTTACTTTGTAGCCCATGTGCCTTGTTCAGACCCCCAGGGGAGCTATCGCGTACCCTGGGCTATCCGGAGTTTGATCGCTACCGCGATCAGTTGGACGAGGCTGTCGCCTTTGATCGATAAATTTTGCTCTACCAAAAAAATTCATGCTACTTTCTGACATGAGGGACGAAGTTACTTCGGGGCTCCAAAGACTTCATCTGGTCTGTATTTTCTAGAAGTTTAGCTGAATCTCTCCACCTGCATAAGGCGCGGCTTTAAATTTCAAGCGATGGTGGTGGTGATTGTTTTTATCAGCAATCCTCAGCCTGCCACCTGTTGTGTAACCGATATGAATGTTTGCATGTACGCGGTGTCCTAAATCATAATTCGCACCCAATTCAATACCAGTGTTCGAGTATTGTACCAACGCTTTTGAAAGCTTCTCATTCTTGCCAACGCGATTACGGGTTTCCCAGCCACGCGCTGCAAGGTCTAAAGACCAATTATCATCAAAGGCATAGACAACCGAAATATTCAGCGGAAATATGGCATTCACTTTCCATTTCTCGTTGAATTTCCAGTCAAAACCTAAGATCGGATAAACGTGATCAATTCTCATTCCTGTCATCACAATAAGCCCAAGATGGATGCCGATGTCGTCTGTGTAGCTGTAACGGCCCCAACCGATAAAGTCCCAAGTGGAATATTCACTGAAATTAGGATGGTCCATATCGATGTTCCAAGCGAGCTTTGATTTCCAAAGCCAGCGGCAAATACGCTTTGTCACGGCTCCCACAGAGAGAGTTGCGACATTAAAGTCCTTTTTGTGAAAGTAAGGATTTTCCTTCCAATGGATGTCTGTGTTTGTGTATCCAGCCTCGATTGTGGCGATTTCTTTGACTTCTTTGTCGTAGTAAAAAATAAATCCGGCACTAGCCTGACCCACCCCAAAGCTAATATTTTGCTTTTTGTGGCGTTTCCTTGTAAATTTAGAGCGAGCGACTCTGTCGTAGTTTAGGTCAATTGTAAACTGTCCAGGACCATCTTCTATATCAAAAGTCCCTTCATTAAGGTAGACTTGTTGGGGGGAATCGTCGATTTCAGGATTTGCCATCAGGGACAAATTGAAAGCTAATGGTATAGCCAGCGAATATAGAAGTTTTTTCACGAGGTGCTCCAATTTAAGAAAATTAATTTGAATAATAGGTTGTAGCCAAAATTGGAAATGTTGTCAACAGATGCTGGCAAAAAAATTACCACAGATCAAAGAAAATTGTGGGCTGATTTTCCAACGCAGAGGCCGCAGAGATCAAAAGAGAAAAAAGCGAGAGGCATTAAGCATTTATTGTTCTAAAAAATAACTAAAATTTCTTTCGGAACAATAAGCGCTTAATGCCTCTCGCTTTTTTCTCTTTGATCTCTGCGGCCTCTGTGGTGGAAAATCAGCTTACAACTTCGCAACGCAACGCAACTCTACTTTTTCAAGGCTGACTCACCCAGCATTCTGGCTAGTTCCGCCTCTTTCTCTCCATCTTTCAAACTCATCACCAACGTCAATGTCCTTCCACTCTCTTCTCTCTTGGAAATCTGGAAATGATGATGTGCCTGACGGGCTACCTGAGCAAAGTGAGTAATACAAAGCACTTGATGCTTTTCCCCAATCTCTTTGAGCTTCTCACCAACGATTACAGCTGTTTCTCCACCGATGTTCGCATCGATCTCATCGAAAACAAGGGTTGGCGTATATTCTTTTCCTGCTAAGAGCGATTGGATCGCTAGCATCAAACGCGACAGCTCTCCGCCACTAGCGCACTCTTTAATCGGAATCTCATGCTCGCCAATATTCGGAACTAAATAGAATTCAATCGCATCGTCTCCCTTACCTGTTCTTCTTTGCGGAGTGATTTTTACGCGGAATTCCACTTTCGGCATATTGAGAGATCTTAATTGCGTGACAATCGCTTCGCCAAGTTTTTTTGCTGACGCTTCACGCTTTTTCGTGAGGTCTTGACTGCGTTTGTTGTTCGCCGCTTCCAATATCGATAAACCTAGTTGGAGCTCTTCAATACGCACGTCAGCATTTTCCAAAACACTTAATTTGTTGCTTAAAGCATCCATGTACCCTTGAATTTCACCCATCGTACTGCCATATTTCCGCTTTAGACGCGTGATGAGTGTTAAACGCTCGTTCACTTCAGAAGTCCTTGCAGGACTACTTTCTATCTTGGATCGATAGGCATGCAATGTGTAGGCAATTTCCTGCAGTTCAAGCAAAGAGGATTTGTAAGCACGATAGGCATCCGTTAGAGAAGGGTCAATCTGAATGAGTTGCTCGAAAACAGTTTTATCGCGATTTAAAGAAGCAATAATGGAAACGCGTTCTCCGGAAAGTGTTTGCGTGATTTGATGCGCTTTTTCTGTCCTGTCTTGGGCGTTGGATAAAAGAGTGTATTCAGCAAATAAGTCATCGTCCTCGCCATCTTTTAGCGAAGCCTCTATTAACTCATCGAGCTCCATGCGGCACACTTCAATCTCACGCAAACGCTGCGCTTCCTGATTGATGAGGGTTTCCAGCTCTTTACGATTTAGATTCTCTTCGCTCCAGGATTTGGAAAACGCAGAAACATCTTTACCGAGGTCGCCAAACATATCCACAATTTCTCGGTGTTTTTCGACAGACAGAAGCCATTGGGTGGCGTGTTGACCAATAATTTTGAAAAGATAATCGCCAAGCTGCCTTAACAGCGTTAATTGAACAGCTTGGTTATTGATGAAAGCACGGCTTTTTCCTGCCATACTGATGTCGCGGCGAATAATCAGCTCGTCGCCGGCTTCATGATGGATCCCTGCCTCTTCTAGCTGATGAGCGAGCGCTGGAATGCCTTCGATCTCAAGCGAGGCTTCGACAGAACCCTTGTCACAGCCGCGGCGGATCATGCCGGTTTCAGCTCTTTCTCCAAGGATAAGGCTGAGGGCATTCATGATGGCCGATTTCCCTGATCCAGTTTCACCGGATAAGACGTTTAAGCCTCTGCCAAAACACATTTCGGCAGTGTCTATTAAGATAATATTGGTAATGTGTAATCGATTTAACATAGGTTATTGTTTATCGCAGGTGAGAGTTAATAAGTTTTTCATCTTGCACTGGCTAGCATCGACAATCAGACGGCCGCCATTCCATTCCTTTGTTGAGAATAGAAAATCTTGCTGCTGGTCATATCCAAGAGGGGTAATTTCTATGTCAGAGGCACCAAAGCGATAAATGACGATTTGTTCAATTTCGGCATTTGTCACCACGTTTTTTATTTCTTTGCTCGCCGGGTGAGCTTGATCACGACGGGCGATCAGTTCGTTTTGCTGATCAAAATTCAACGTGTACAATTGCCCTTTGTATTTGACAGCAGTCCCTCGGACATTATTGTAGGAAATGTATTTTTCATGTTGAGGCTTAAGGAATATTGGAAAACCATTCAGACTAATAAGAAATCCCGTGATTAGAATGACGGCTAAAGTTAGGTAGTTGATGAATTTTGTGTTCATAAGAGGTTACTTTGAGCTGTTACCATTAAACTTCTTTCGTCATTACATTTGAATGCTGAAACTGCCCTTTTTGGCAAATTTTAGCGACAAATTTTTCAACCGCATGATTACATATGCTCTCAAAATTTGTCACTAAAATCGCTCGAAAATCATTAATTTTTTCAGCCAAAGCTAATGACGAAAGGAGTCGAGTATTGCGTCAAGTGTTTTGAAATGAAGTTTCCCGACCTGCTCGAGTCCCTCTTTTCCCATTCTTTGATACAATTTGCGGCCAGCGGCAATGGTTTGTGCCGACGCCCCTTTGGGGAGTTTCTGACCGAATTCCACTTCCAGCTTGGCGAGACCTTCGACAAACGCTTGTCTTGCAAGAATCGAGGCGGCAGCCACCACTAAATCCTCTTCTCCGCGGTGCCGCTGCACGAGTGAGATGTCGAGCTTTTTGCGCTTTAAAGCGGTAATCACGACATGTTCACTGGCAAACTGATCGATGATCACATCTAGACATTCTGTTCGGCGCACAAGTTCTTCAATTGCAGTAGCATGCCCCCATGCGAGTAATTTGTTGAGGTTGGCAAATTGTTTGTAGAGCTCATTGTATTTAAGGGGATTGATCTTCACGATTTGATGGACAAATTCGGCTTTGATTTTATTCCCTATCTTGATGATCGCGTCTTCACCGAGATCCTTAGAGTCACGCACACCGATCTCTTTTAAGCGCCTGATGCCTGCGTCATCAGCAAAGACTCCGGCCACACAAAGCGGGCCAAAGAAATCTCCTTTGCCTGATTCATCGATGCCGATATGAGGATGAGTGTCGGCCTTTTGATCGTGCTCTTGATAAGTGTAATTGAAAGATTCGAGGACCTCCGGCTCCAGGTAGAATTCGATGAAGGAGGGTGCTTCTTTCCCTTGAACAACTAATTTGCCTGACTGATAGAAGGTGCACGACACCCCCTTCTTTTTTGCACTGAAAATTGTGTAAGGGGGTGTCGATATTTCAAAGCTTTGATCCTTAAGAATGCTCAGTAGGGAGTCAGCCTTTTTTGTGTCTAATTGTGTCACAAAAAGATTTGGATTCTTAGGATCAGATTTTTCGTTCATAATTTAGATGGTGTAAAAAACGGTTTCGGCTATACTCTATTTAACCTAAAACGGCGATTAAAAGATGTTGATGAATGTGATCTTTTGATCCAGAAGAACATTCATCGATAGGCACTCTACCCTACAAGGGTATGTGAGTCTATCGTTGAAGATTCTTCCGGGTCAAAAGATCACATTCATCAACATCTTTTAATCGCCGTTTTAGGTTTAACTAAGATCTTACAAGGATTGTACATATGTTAAAAGAAGAAATGAAAAGTGTCGGTGAAATTTTCAAGCAGCGTCGCAAGGAAATGAATCTTTCACTCAAGGAAAGCGAGAATGCGACCTCTATTCGCACTAATTATCTTCAAGCAATTGAAGAAGGGGAAATGAATAAGCTAATTTCACCTGTTTATGCGCAAGGTTTTATTAAACAGTATGCGGTGTTTTTGGGGATAGACGGAGAGCGCATTATCAGAGAGCATCCTGAAATCTTTTTGCGAGGACAAACACAGGAGTTTTCTTATGGAATTGGCACGCTCGAAGTGCGTGGAAACCCAGGCGCAGGTATTAAATGGTTTCCAAATGCGTTATGGATTTTATCTTTACTTGGCATCTTCCTGTCAGCGTGGTTTGTGGCTAAATATTTCGAGGTTATTTGATGGTTTTTAAGTCTCTTTACGATTGGCTTTATGTTGTGTTCTGTGGCATGTGCATGGGCGCGGCTGACATTGTTCCCGGCATTTCCGGTGGAACCGTTGCGTTTATTATGGGTTTTTACCAGAAATTGTTGAACAGTATCAAGAATATTACGTTTAGAGATTTTTTTCATTCGAACGACAATAAGTTCCTTATTGCGCTGCTTTTTGGGGTTTCTATTGCATTTGTGACGTTAGCAAGTCATTTTGACTACATTTTGGGTCATGAGACCTATCGAATTTATCTTTATAGTGCCTTTTTGGGGCTGATTCTTGCGTCTGTGATTTTCTGTGCAAGACAGATTTCCAATTGGAAAAGATCCTATTTTTTTGCGTTACTCGCCGGTGGAGTCATCGCCTTCTTTTTGACAGGACCGTTTACGCAAAAACTTTTAAATCAGCATCCTTTGTACGATGTGCATCTGCCTATTCAGACGGATAAGATCGTCGACAATTACAATCCAGCCAGTCAAATGATCACAGATGTTGCAGCGCCTACTCTGAATGCCATGCTGGCGAGGGGAGTGGTCTCACCCATTACGATTGTGTACAGCCATCAGCATGATAAAATGGGTCCTATCCATCAACTCGTCGATTTTGATGGCGAAGAAGGATTGTTTAACTTGTGGATAGCCTGCTGTGGAATGGTTGCTATTTGTGCCATGCTATTGCCGGGGATTTCGGGTAGCTACTTATTGACGATTTTAGGGGTCTATCCCACTGTGATTGGGGCTTTGGCGGATTTCATTGCAGCAGCAAAATCGTTGGTATTTGACGCAGAAGCATTTGCTATTTTGGCGAACATGCTGCTGGGGATTGTTATAGGAGCAATTTCGTTCTCGCGATTAATTTCGTGGCTATTGAAAGAGCACCGTGACCTGACTATTGCGTTATTAACCGGCTTTATGTTGGGAGCGATGCGCTCTGTTTGGCCATTTTGGTCATACAGTTATGTTTTTAATGCTTTAAAGCCAGCTAAAGGACCTTTGTTGCATGTGGCAAAACCTCTTTTACCTGATTTTGTGGGCGGTGAGTTCTATGTGAGCGTTTTTTTTGCTTTGGTAGGCTTTGCAATGGTGTTTCTTGTTGAATACCTAGCGAGTTCAAGAGCAGGCGCAGACGGCGAAGTCGAAGAAGCGTGAGACTCATAGGAAAAGAACAAGATATAAAGAATCGGGCAGGATACGTAGGATAGGTTCACCCATTTATCCTACGTATCCCGTCCGATCCTTTACACCCTGTTTTTGTTGAGAAATTATAAGTTGAATCAAAAGATGAGAAAGAGCCTTTGTTTTCCAAGTTCTCAGTTTACTATAAAGGTCCCAAAAGCGACCATTTCGATGGAACGCATTTTTTTAATCCATGCAACCCGCAGGTAAGCTCTTTTTTCCAAGTCCTTCTCTGGAAAATCGCAGCGAAAAAAAAAGAATGGCCTAAAAAAACCGCACAGTCCTTAATTGATATCCCCCCAAGCAGGGTCGACGGAAATCAATTGAGAATCAGTTTTGTGGGACATTCAACGATTTTAATCCAGACACAGGGCCTTAATTTTCTTACCGACCCTGTATGGTCAAATCGGATTGGCCCTTTAAAAAATTTTGGACCTGAACGTTATACTTATCCCGGAATTTCTCTCGAAGAGCTACCGCCCATTGATTTCATCCTTCTTAGCCACAACCATTACGACCATTTGGATGTTAACACTCTAAAACAAATTTGGGATCAACATCGACCACGGATTCTTGCTCCGCTGGGAAATGACCTTGTTATTCAATCTGAAGCCCCATCAATTAAGGTAGAAACTCTTGATTGGCAGGAATCGGTCGCCATTTCAAACACGATTACCGTTCATCTTACCCCTGCTCAGCATTGGTCTGCAAGGGGATTTTTTGATAAAAACAAGGCCTTATGGGGATCATTTGTCATTTCAACTCCTTCAGGAAATATCTATTTTTGTGGCGACTCAGGCTATGGAAGTGGACAGATATTCCGTCAAGCACGAGAACAGTTTGGGGCTTTTCGGTTTGCGATGCTGCCGATAGGAGCTTATGAACCGCGACGGTTTATGAAATATTCGCACATGAATCCTGAAGACGCTGTGCTTGCCCATAAAGATTTGGGGGAGCCTTATACAATGGCTATGCACTATGAAACGTTTAGATTAACTGACGAAGGTTTTGGTGATCCGGTCAAGCATTTAAATGAGGCCTGTATCGAGCACGATGTTAGTTCACAAAAGTTTCGCGCATTAAAAATTGGCCAAGCTTGGATGGTACCTTAGCGCTTAGCCCGGCCGCCTCGGCCTGGTTTGATGCCACTCTACCATTAATCTTAATCTGAACTACCTGCAGTTGAAATGCTGTCAGATTTTCACCGAAAACAGGCCGGGGTGGCCTGTCTACGCACTTCATGTGTAATGAACCAGTATTGACCATCTACCAATTGTAGGTAATATAACAAAAAAGGTTGGTATCTCATGTTAGAGCCCCTCTTTGGAACTCCTATTAAGAAAATTCTGCAGAAGGAGCAAACCGTTTTCTGTCGCTATGGACTCCGGGTGAAATTGCACCCCCTCAATCGGTAAGTCACGATGACGCAGCCCCATGATTTCGCCCTCCGCAGTTTCAGCTGAAATCTCTAAACAGACGGGGAGTGTCTTGCGGTCCACAATCAACGAATGATAACGTGCTACAACAAAAGGTTCTTTGAGATTTTTGAAGACACCTTTTCCGTCATGGTAAATAAGGCTTGTTTTCCCATGCACCGGTTTTGCAGCGCGGATCACCTGTCCGCCAAAAAGTTCACCTATGCATTGATGGCCGAGACAAATGCCTAAAATCGGAATTTGCCCTTGATACTTGGCGATGAGTGACAAAGAAATACCTGCATTTGCCGGAGTGCTCGGGCCGGGACTAATGACAAGATAGTGGGGATTAAGTGGAATGTGTTTAGCGTCATTGCGTATAACGTGGACAGATGCTCCAAGAATATTGAAATACTGAACCACGTTATACGTAAAAGAGTCGTAATTATCGACTAAAAGCACCATTAGCGCGTGCGTGCGAAAACTTCGTTAGACTTGAAGAAGTAAGCAATTTCATGTTTAGCTGTTTCAACGGCATCTGAACCATGAACAGCGTTTTCGTCGATGCTTTGAGCAAAATCCGCACGGATAGTTCCCGGAGCTGCTTTTTTAGGATCTGTAGCGCCCATGATTTCGCGGTTTTTTAAGATCGCGTCGTCGCCTTCAAGAACCATGACAACAACAGGACCTGTGATCATGAAAGAAACGAGGTCTTTGAAGAAAGGACGTTCTTTATGAACAGCGTAAAAGCCTTCCGCTTGATCCTGTGTTAAATGCTGCATTTTTGCAGCAACAACGCGAAGACCCGCTTTCTCAAAACGCGAAATGATGCTACCAATGTTGTTGTTTCCAACAGCGTCTGGTTTAATAATAGATAGTGTTTGCTCTTTTGTCATGGATGTCCTCCGTTGTTTTTGATGTTTCATCTTAGCAAAATAGAACAAATAGTTACAACCTTCAAAAAGCCCAATTCTCTTTGTTCCTTTCGCGCCGTTGCCGTTGCCCGATTTTTTTCCCTTTTTTTCTTTTTTTCTATTCCAAATTCTGTATCCTGTTATCTATCTCATACTAAAAAACAGGTGACATGAAACTCCCACTAAGCTGGCTCAAAGAATTTATTGACTTACCTCATTCTCCTGCTCAGATTGCGCAGATACTCACTCTCGCAGGTCTCGAGGTCGACGCGGTTGACAGCATCCTTCCCTCTTTTTCTCAGGTCGTGATCGGCGAAGTTCTGTCCACAGAAAAGCACCCTGACGCAGACAAGTTATGTGTCGCCCAAGTCACCGATGGCATCGAAACCTATCAGGTGGTGTGCGGAGCCCCCAATTGCCGCCCAGGCATTAAAACCGCATTTGCGATGATCGGTGCTACTCTGACAGAAGAAGATGGGAAAACATTTAAAATCAAAAAGTCAAAATTGCGCGGGGTTGAATCTTCCGGCATGCTGTGCGCTGCTTTAGAACTTAATCTCGGCGCAAATAAAGAGGGCATCATCGAATTCGATCGCCACATGACAACGGGAACCGATATCGCCTCGCTTTACGCCGATACTGTTTTTGAAATCTCGCTCACACCAAATCTCGGCCACTGCGCAAGCGTTTTAGGCGTTGCCCGTGAACTTTCCGCAGCGACCGGAATTCCCTTAAAGATGCCAACAATTAATCTTATCGAAGAAGATCTCCTTGCTACCCAAATGGCAACGGTGTCCATTCACGATTTTGAACGCTGCTCCAGGTATGCGTGCCGATTGATACAAAATCTGACCATCGCTCCTTCTCCAGAATGGCTTGTCAAGCGCCTTGAACTCTCCGGTGTGCGTTCGATCAACACTGTTGTCGATGTCACTAACTATGTCATGCTTGAACTAGGCCACCCCTTACACGCCTTTGATTATGATGAATTGACGGGCCATGAGATTATCGTGAGATGTGCCTCTAAAGGTGAAAAGTTTATCACCCTAGACGGTAAAGAGCGCACATTGACCGAAGAAGACCTTCTAATTTGCGATAAAAACAAGGCCATTGCTATTGCCGGTGTCATGGGGGGCAAAAACTCTGAAGTCTCCGATAAAACGCACACGGTTTTAATCGAGGCGGCGTATTTTTCTCCTACTGCGATTCGCAGAACAAGTAAACGTCTTGGCCTGCAAACCGATGCTTCAAAGCGTTTTGAAAGGGGAACCGATTTCAACAGCATCGGCAGGTCTTTAAGTCGCGCCGCCATGCTTTTGCAGCAAATTGCGGGCGGAAAAGTGACCCATGGCATAATCGATGTCAAAGAATCAGAAACAATCAAGCGCGCCATCACATGCCGTTTGAGCCGTGCGAATAACATGTTGGGGACGCACTTGGGTGCCAGTGAAGTGGGGAGCATCTTTCAGCGGTTAGAAATGCCTAATACTTGGGACGGTCAAGACACATTTAATGTCGAAATTCCTTCTTATCGCCTCGACGTACAATCAGAAATTGATCTGATTGAAGAATTGGCGCGCATTTACGGCTTTGAAAATATTCCGAAAACAGAACCACGCTACCACTCTTCCACGCTTAATCACGCCCCGATCTATCTTTTCGAAAAAGAGATCCGCTCTCGATTAATGGCAGAGGGCTTGCAGGAGCTTTTGACGTGCGATCTTATCGGCCCCTCCAGTCTTGAACTAGTTCAAGGTGATGCGATGGGGAAAGAAGCGATTGTCCATGTGATGAATCCCACGTCGATTGAGCAATCGATTTTACGAACATCGATGCTACCAGGCCTCCTAAATGTCGTGAAATATAATGTCGATAGACAGAACCATGATATCTCGGGATTTGAAGTAGGACGAATTCATTTCAAAGATGGTGGTAAATATATCGAGCAAACAGTTGCAGGAATTGTTTTGACAGGTAAAAGCCGCCCTCATTTGTGGGATCAAAAAGGAAAAGATGTCGATTTCTATGAGTTAAAGGGAATTGTCGAGAATTTGATGGAGCAGCTCGAGATCCACAATTATGTCTTTAAAGAAAACGATTTGCGAACGTTTCACACCGGACGTCAAGCGGCAATTATGGTGAAAGATCTGGAAGTGGGCTCTTTAGGTGAAATACACCCCTCAATACAACGTCGATTGGATGTTCCAGGACGCATCATGTTTGCCGAACTCAATTTGAATGATCTTTATCCGCTGCGGGGAAAAAATGCGAAAATGAAAGATATCCCGATCTATCCTACTTCGGAGCGGGACTGGACACTTACCTTGAAAGAAGAAACGCTGGTCGAGCAAGTTCTCAGCATCATTCGTTCTGTCAAATCAAAATTGTTGGAATCAGCGACTCTTTTGGACCTTTATCGTAGCGATAAATTGGGTATTGGGTTAAAGAATGTGACATTCCATTTTGTGTATCGAGATCGCGAAAAAACGATCTCACAAGAAGCTTTGGAGCTAGAACATGCTCGAATCATTAATGAATCTTTACGTGAACTAAAATTGTAATTGGGAGTTTTTATGCGATCTACTTATGCAACACTTTTACTACTGGCGGTAACAACAACGGCTTGTAATCGACCAGTCTCTCAGGGACAACAGGTTGTCTCTGAAACCTACATCCATAAATATGGAGTGGAAATTCCACAAGAGCAATGGACATCCCGCGGCCAACAAGGCAAGGTTGTTTCTACGCTAAGCGACGGTGTCACACTAACTAAAAGTTTTGAAGGCGGCGTTTTAGACGGGGATACCACTTATAGCTTCCCGCACAGCGACACAATTGAAAAAGTCCAAACCTATGCTAATGGTGAGATGATTAGAGAAGTGATCCACTATGCTTCAGGGAAACCCGCACAAGAATCTATTTACAATGGACCAAACACTGACGTGACACGTTGGTATGAAAACGGAGCTCCGCTATCAAAAGAGCATTTTGACGCGTCAGGGCTCGTTTCAGGTGAATATTTCACGTCGAAAAATCAGATGGAATCAAGAATTGTTAACGGGGAAGGAATACGTATTCAGCATGATGCCTATGGACAAATGGTTTCAAACGATACTTTTGTTGGCGGTCACGTCACGCTTGTGACTGCTTACCACCCAAATGGCAGTCCGAAGGAAGTCTCACCCTATGTTAATGACAAGATTAATGGCATTCGCAGAACTTACCTGCCTGCAGGCGAGCCCAATTCTCAAGAGCACTGGGTGGATGGGAATCAGCAGGGCACTACACTTCTGTTTAAAAATGGCGAGAAGTATGCTGAAGTTCCGTATGTAAATGGTGCTAAGACAGGTTTAGAGCGTCATTTCCGTAATGGAAAAGATGTTGTTGAGGAGATCACTTGGGTGAATGATGTGCGTCAAGGACCATGTCGCACGATGATCGGCGATTTGACGAAGACTGAGTGGTATCATAGAGGCGAAATTGTGCCTAAGCACCAGTATGATGTTATGAACGGCAAGGGTCAAAAGTAGAGGAAAAGTAACAAGATAAGTTTAAGCACTTGTCTTGCGAACAAAAAACAAGATAGGCGAGATAGATTAAACACATGTCGTTCAAATTCTTTTTTAGAAAATTTTGAAAAGACAAGTGTTTAAATCTACCGTGCTTATCTTGACTATCTTGTTTTTTCATCTAAAAAACAGGTTTTTAAACCTATCCTGCTTCTTTGCTCCCTCCCGCTCATCATTTCCCTTTCTAGAAAATGCAAAATCTAGTATGATTCCAGACTAAAATACCATTTTTAATCCAATAATCCATAAAGTTGTTAAAATGAGCCAGACTGAAAACCAAAATCCTGACGCTAGTCACCCAATAATACCTTCGCTCAATGTGTTTGCAGAGGCTAATTCCCGCAAAACAAGTTGTTGCTGTGCCAATGAAATGGCACCTCAGGAAGAGGCCTGTTTAGACGATTCTCCCTCAACCGAAACAGATCAAACGATAAATGAAGAAACTTCAGCGAATGAAGAAAGTTCAGCGATTGAAGAAAGTTCAGCGATTGAAGAAAGTCCCGTGACTGAAGAAACTTCAGCGAATGAAGAAAGTCCCGTGACTGAAGAAACTTCAGCGATTGAAGAAAGTCCCGTGAATGAAGAAAGTTCCGTGACTGAAGAAACTTCAGCGAATGAAGAAAGTCCCGTGAATGAAGAAAGTTCCGTGACTGAAGAAACTTCAGCGAATGAAGAAAGTCCCGTGAATGAAGAAAACCCGGCCAAGAAAAAAGATAAAAGAGCGAATCCTCATTACGACGCTTTCCTGGCAGAACTCGAAACTTTGGAAAATTCCGAGCAGAAATTACAAAAAACAGTCGACTTTATGGAAGCTTCGCTGGCTCAAGCCGGAACCCCGCATTTAAGATCGTTTTGGGACGCCAGAAACCTTTGTCTCCAACTTTTCAAAGAAAATGTTTCTCCAATGCTGCGCACACAGCTCTGGTCTAAATACACCGAGATGTCTAAAGAAGCGCGCCGTTTAAAAGAAATGCTTGATGAGCAAAGCGCATTTGCCGCTGAACAGATCGAACTTGCCATTGGTGCTCTTGAAAACGATTTAAACAATGTTGAAGAGCAGATTGCGAAAGTCGGGCCGGTTGATTTCGGAATTATCGCCCAGTCAATGAAAGATAAATACCCCCACTACGAAAGAACTCAGCGTGAGCTCAATCTCCTTAACGTCCAAGCGTCACGCATCAATGCTTTAAGAAAAGAGTTGATTCGCACAGAGATGCGTATTCGCGTAAAAAATAAATTCTTTCAGCGCTTGTCAGCGATTGGTGATAAAGTATTTCCTCGCCGTAAAGATTTGATCAAAGAAGTCAGCAGCCAATTTGCTGCGGACATCGACAACTTTATTGTGCGTTATTTCAAAGATGACGGCATGGAAGATGCTCTATTTTTCTTGCGCGATGAGATCAAAGCCCTCCAAGGGCTTGCTAAAGTTTTAACTTTAAATACTCATTCCTTTACGCACACAAGAATGCGTTTGAGCGAGTGCTGGGACAAACTCAAGCTTGTTGAGAAAGATCGCAAGAAAGAGCGTGCTCAGCAAAAAGTGGTTTACAAAGAGAATGCTGAAAGCGTATCGGAAAAAATTAAAGCGTTTATAGCGGCTTATGCATTAGGTGAAATGTCGGTTAATGATGCGACAAAACAGTTGGATGAAGTGGCCTCTTACATGCGTAATGTTGAATTGGGTAGAGAAGAAGTCGCCCAGCTGCGTGAAGAGATTACAGAAGCGCGCAAGCCGGTTAATGAAAAGATCAAACTGTTAGACGACGAAAGGCACCAACATGAAATTGAACGTGAACGTCAGAAGAAACAGAAAATTGTCGATATCAAAGAAGAAGTTGAAGCGTTGATTAAAAACAGCGATGGCTTTGATGTTGAAAAAATTACTGCTCAAAAAGATGCGATTGTAGAGAAAATAGCTGCAGCTCCGATCACTAAAATGGAAAAAGTTGAGCTAGAGCGCCTTCTGAAGCCATTTAAAGACATCATTAGCGATAAGAAAGAACAGGCGTTAATGACGTTGTCTGATGATGATAAGCAAGCGTTACAACAATTGAAGGAAGTGCTTAGTCAGAGAAAAGAGCGGCGTCAAGAATCGAAAAACCAGTTGGAGACCTTCCGTAAAGCGAGTGGATCCTCAGGTTGTGATTTTGAGCAAGCGATGGCCTTTAATGAGTCGATTAATGCAGAAAAAGAGCGTTTGGCAAAAATTGATCAAGGCGTTAAAGAGATTGAGCAGAAAATCGCTGAATTGCAAAAGAAAGTGCGGGCAGGTTAATTAGTCACAGACCTGATCGGAGATCTTTTGGATTGCGGCAATTATTTGCCGCTTTCCTTCCCTAAAGCTAGCAAAGAGCGGCAGTTTCACCAGCCTCTTTAAATAACCCACGGACCGGACGAAGTCTTTGGGGTGCGGCAATTTTTTGCCGCTTTACGCCCACAGTCTTAAGTACTAACAAAGTTAGCAAAGAGCGGCAGTTTCACGAGCCTCGTTAAATAGCCCAAGGACCGGACGAAGTCTTTGGAGTCGGCAATTTTTTTTGCCGCTTTCAGCCCACAGTTTTAAGTACTAACAAAGTTAGCAGAGAGCGGCAGTTTCACGAACCTCGTTAAATAGCCCACAGACCGGACGAAGTCTTTGAAGTCGGCAATTTTTTTTGCCGCTTTAAGCCCACAGTGTTTAAGCATCCTCAACGTGATCTTAGAACATTTCATGATCGCCTTGTTAGTGCTTAAAACCGTGGGCGGAAAGCGGCGAAAAAAATTGCCGCACTCCAAAGACTTCGTCCGGTCTGTGGTTTATTTAACGGGGTAGGTGAAGCCGTTGCTCTAGGATTACTTTGCGGACGTCTAAACATTGTTCGACAGACTTCGTCCGGTCTGTGAGTTATTGCGGCCGTTAATAAGGACTCTTCACATGAAACACATCACCGTTTTTGATCTCGATCACACCCTTCTCGCTGTTAACAGCAGCTATGTTTTTGGGGCCCTTCTCTTTAAAAAGAAGCTCTTCTCGGCGTTCACTATGCTCCAGCTGGTCGGCATCTATGCCATGCACAAACTCGGTTTTTTCTCTTTCGAAACCACACATCAGAAAATCTTCCCTAAGCTTTTTCAGGGCCGCTCGCTCGCTTCGATTCAGCAACACATCGAACCGTTTCTCGACACTCTATTTGAGCATCACCTTAACACCTCAGTTGTTGCAGCCCTACGTGAAGCGCAGCGTCAGCAGCAGCATACAGTGATTCTTTCTAGCTCACCTGATCTTCTTGTTGCTCCTATAGCCAAAAGGCTTGGCGTTAACGAGTGGAAAGCAACCAACTATGCCGTTGATGAACAGCACTGCTTTAGTCATGTCGCGGAAGTGCTGCAAGGAGAAGGCAAGGCGGACTATGTTACTAATTTGTTAAAACAATATGACCTGGAAAAATCTGCATTAACTGCCTACTCAGACAGTCATTTAGATCTCCCATTCTTGCAGTTAGCAGGTAAGGTTGTTGCCGTGAATCCTACGAAGAAACTGCGAAAAGAGTGCTTACTTAATGACTGGGCGATAGAGCTTTCTCCATAAGAAAGATGGGGTGTTCTTTAACCAACCACTGTTTATCTCGATCCTTTTGCTTAGCTAAGCTCTGGCGGACATGGTCTACAGCTATTCTAAGAAATTAAAGTTAATTCTCTAATTGGATTATCCATCTTACCTCACTCAAATTAAATTGCATTAGCAAATAATTGTAAGGCTATCCGTGCGTAGCCAGGTCATCTCGGCCTGGTATTTGGTTGAAATTTGAAGTATTTCAACTCTGCTGCTAAGTGCCACTAAAAACCCAGGCCGAGACGGCTTGACTGCGCACGGGGCTTTTTAGGGGAAATTGCTGAATAAGTAAGATTACTATACAATTAAAATATATAATTGTTTTGTTTAATTTGGTTGTTTTTGAGGTTTTAATGAACAACTTGTCTTACAATATTCATAAATCCTGCGATATCGTCAGTGCTTCTCTATCAAAAATAAGCGAAAACAATTCGCAATTTTCTCAAAAGCTTCAACCTATAGCTGATGCAGCATTATTGGCATTAAAAGACTTGGCTTCTGGCACCTATGACTCGGAGGAGGATCCTGGATTGGTGCAAGCGAAAGCTTTTAGTGTTTTGCAAAGTTTCGATGAAAATATGAAAGAGTTAGGGGGAACTGATTCGAAAAAGGCAGTCGGAAACCTTCATCAGCAAGTTGCGAAGGCGCAACGCATTTTGCTAGGTAACACAAAGGCTGAAAAGGGAAAAATTGATGTTAAGTTGGCATTTTTTTGCGGTATCGATGCTCGCGATTACAATCGAGCGATAAGCGCAGATCTTGATAGCGCTCTTCGATCTCAAGTCTCTTTTGTTGCGTCACGATCTCAATTTAATGGAACTAAAACTTCTGCAAGCGAGCAGTATACTTATCCAACAACAACTGAGCGGCTTTTGCTTAAAAACCATGCGGATTGGGCGATCTTTGCGCGAGGGGAATTTTTAGTCTTTATTCCAGAGTCTGATATACAAGGATTGAGCGATCATAACATCTTGGAAAAATTTGATTTTGTAATGGATGGATCTCTAAAAAGAATTGATTTTAGGAGCGTCTTTTCTAAACCGGAGGCGGAAGCTCAGCTAAAAGGCTTTACGGATTTATTTAATTCAGCGCCAAAAAAATCAAAGCTCTTCTCTATTTTGGGTCATGGCGGAGCAAGTCGTTCAGTGGCAGGTTTGTCAATAAAAAACTATATGACATTTTTGGAGTTTGTTTCACACCAAAAGTGTAAATGCTTGATGATCAACAGCTGCATGCTGGAGGGTAAAATACACTACGTCATTTGCCTCAAGAGGTAAACGCAGGTGAAGAAGACCCGGTAAAAAGTGGGGTTGATCAGAAAGGTCAAAAAATAAAAGAAGCTTCCCTCGATTTCCCTGTGATCATGCGATCTATTGGAGACTTTACGACAAATTCAAATCAAAAGGCCGAGAAAGATATTGCTCTTTCTTTTCAGGAATTAGAAAACTTCATTCATTCGGATCAAGGAGAAACAATTTCTGCATTCCGCCAGATGATAGAAGATGTGGAAGGAAAACATGGGCGAAAGAAAGACCCTCAAAATTTAATGCAGGTTTATTTTCCGCATAGTGCGGGTTTTCGGCCTGTAGGCGAAGGAGGAAAGAGTTTTTCATTAACTTGTGGGACGTTAACGACAGAAAAAATTTTGGGGGAGCACGCCAGTACAAAAGGAATTGTGATCACTAACCGTGAGTTTCTCGAAATCCACCCTCTTGTAGTTGATTACCCCCTTATTTTCAGAGAGAAGAACCCTGTTTTTCTTTCGATGATTCCTGGGGCCGCTCACCATTTTGTTGAAGCGCTCACGCTGGATCTGATAACGCCTCAGCATTTTATAGAAAACAATGGGACTTTTTATAAAGAAGAAACGCTGAAGGTTTTGAAAGTCATTCTTGTTAATCAACTTTTTTTGGACCGCAAGCATCAGAAAGTTGGGGAAAGGTAGCAATCGCTAGTGATGTTTCAGGAACGTCATGTCTTTATTTTGAAAAAGGACAATATTTTTATTGGAATATGAAAGATCTTCCTCGGCCAGTTACACAACTTCAGTATGAAACGCACTTAGGTGATTTGATTAAAGCATCGACACCAGATCCTAGAGGTGTAAGTTAGCAAAGTGGAGGACAGCAAGAGGGGATACAGTTTCAAGAAGCGGTCAAAAATAATGGTTTTATTGGAAGTGCCGCGAACGAACTTGAATCGTTCCTCAAAGAATTGCCAGTTGGGAAAGAATTAGCAAGCGCAAGAGAGGAATTCAAAGTTGCGTTTAAAAAACGTGCATTCTTCGAAAAAGATAAAGAATGTGTCGCTTTTTACCTGTTGAAATCTCAGCGCCTAGATCTGCTTAAATTGATGATTGAAGCGGAAGGCCTTTCTCCTGATCGGATAAGCATGGATGGCACTCCGCTATTAGTAGCGTGTGCCCGACAAAAAGAAAATGATTTTATTTCCTATCTTTTAGCAAAAGGCGCAAATCCAAATCTAAAAGATCAAAAAAATTTAGAGAATACAGCCTTACATGTAGCGGTGATAGAGGAAAATGAGCCCCTTGTGGCTTCTTTACTTAAAAACCAAAGGAATTAATGTCGGAATGCAAAATAGTTCGGAATGTACCCCCTTCACTTATGCTAACGGCTGTTTAACTATCGCAAAAGAATTGAAAGGGCTCGGTGCAGATGTCGATGCGGTTGACGAAGACGGCAGGACATTATTAACACGTGTTTGTCGATTTCACCCAGATTCTGTTAAAGATTATCTTAAACTAGGCTGTGACCTTAACAAAGGAAGTGAGCCCCCTTTACTCTACGCAATAACGAGCGCAAATTTTCAGATGGTAGAGCTATTATTAGCTGCTGGTGCTGACCCTTTTCAAATTCTTCCTAACGGCTCCTCCCTTATTAATGAAGCAATTTTAAGGGCCTCTCCTAAAATTCTTGAGGCACTATTTGCTCATCCTAAATTAGACCCAAATCAAATGGATAAAAATGGAATGACACCTCTAACGAGTGCTATTTACATTGGTAATCTTGACGATGTTCGAGAGCTTTATAGAAAAGGAGCCCACCTCCCGGCGGATCTATCCGGTAAAGCACGAAAAGCTTTTGAGCTAGGTTTTAAGCGCATGGTAATCACAGGTGATGCATTAGGGTGCGCAGAGTCTCTCCTAGAAAATGAGAAAGGTGAGAGACAGTACCTTGAAACGCTTGTATTAGAAGTTCTTGATGGTGCACATGTAGAAGTCTGCGTTAAATGGATAAATGCAAGTTATTTAAATCCCCTTATCCTAGGGGAACATCTCGAGCTTTTCGCTGAGATGATTGAAAAAGGATTAGCTCCTCGTTTGAGTGAGCAAAGTCTCAATGATCTGCTGTTGAAAGTGACCGTGCCGCTAGGAGGCCACTCTATAGATGAACCTTCCGGTGCTGCCGATGAAACACGATCTACCATGTCAGAAAATAGTGAAATCGTTAAGTGGCTTGTTTCTCAAGGAGCAGATTTAAATGGCAAAGACTTAAAAACAGGGGCAACAATTTTTGCTAAAATTGCGGAATTTGGACATATTGATTTAATTAAATGGTGTTTGGCTCAAAGTACTATCAAGAGAGTCTCTCAGACAAATTCATTAAATCTATTGTCTGTTGCCACAAGAAGGTTAGAAAATGATGATTCGACCGGAGAAATTTATCGGGCTCTGGTGACATTTGGTATGGATCAAAATGCTCTATGTCAAACGGGGAGTTTTGCGACTCCATTTTCATCATTAGTATACAGGGGTAATTTAAACCTTCTGCTTTGGGGTTTAGAGCACGGGGCACTAGTTTGTTTTGACAACCCCCATCGCAAATTGATGCCGCTGCACGCGGCGGCCCATTCACTTGCAAAAGGGAGCAGAAAAGAAAGTGTTTTAGCCCTGTTAGACGCAAAAGCTGATATTCATGAAAGAGATAGTTTTGAACATTCTCCTTTGACTTACGCTCTATTTAGTGGAGACAGCGAAGTGGTTCAAGTGCTTTTTGATAGGGGTGCTGTGCTTAGAGGCGAGAAGGATATAGAAAGTGCCTTGATTAATGCGATATCATCAGGGAATATTGCAGCGGTCCGGCTTTTGAAAGAAAGAGGTTTTACCATTCCATCAGGATTAGTGGATGAGAAGGGGCTTTTGGCTAGAGGTTATCGTCCCGGTAATCATGCGATGCTAGATTTATTATTGAAAGAAACTGTTCATTTTAAAATTGATCCCGAGGATAAAAAAGAATTTTGGGGAGCAATGATCGCGGGATATGATTTCACAAGTTTCCAAAAATTAATAATTTTTAAAGACGCGCTGCAAGAAGACAGCCTACTCATTCAGGAGGAAGCAGCAAAGGCCGGCAAACAGGTTTATTTTAAAAAACTGGAAGCTATCGGAATAAAAATTGATGCGAAAAAGACTTTAGAGGGATACAAGTTAAAAAATTTAGAGGGGCAGAATGTCCAGATATTAGATTTTCTCTTTCAAAGACTTGATAACAAGGAAATAAAGAAAGAAGTTGCTCAATACTTATTGGAGGACGCGATCGCTTTGGGAAGTATCCCCGTGATAAAGTTTCTTTTTGCTAATCAAGCAGATGCTAATCAAAATGCTCACCAAAAGGTAGAACAACCATTTCCCTTATTTGCTGCCATTAAAACCAAGAACCCGTTGATCGTCAAATATCTTCTCGACCATCAGGCAAATCCAGTGGTGAGTCAAACGGTTTATAGTGGGCCTGGAGAAATAACGTCAGGGAAAGACATGACAGCAATGAAGGCGGCTAAAGCGTCCGGCTCGCAGGAGATTTTCAAAATGATTAAAGATCGCATTCATAGATAGAAAAGAGAATAGATTGGGTTCGGGCTGTCAACCATCTTGAGGCTGTCCATTTTTTTGTGCAAATGACTTCAACTATGTCTCACTGATCGCTACCGCGATCGGTGAGAATGTCCATCTTTTAGACACAACGCATAATGCTAAAAACGGGAGTGTGCGGAATTTTGTGTAAATTTTTCTGGCAGCTTCACCTACGCTATCGCTTCGGATTCCGCTTCATTTTTTCTCTTGAAGGATAAAATATCCTATCTTTCAAAATTGATTTATACAAAATTCTGTACGCTCCGACTATCTTAAGTTTTTGTGTTATAAAATATTTACAAGCTGAATCCATTTTTTTAAAGAGTAATTCACATCTAGCTTGATCGGCAAGAGACGATTAATATGATTGGGATCAGATCAGGTTCGAACACGTTAGGTGAAAATAAAAAAGAACAAGATAAGCAAGATAGGTAGAAACACTAAGGATCCACTGCGTTTGTCATATTTTTAGATTTCTGTACTCTTCACTTTGCTACCTATCTTGTCTATCTTGCCACTTGTTCCTTTTTTTTTATTTTGCTTACAGCGCTCGAACCTGATCAGATCTTATTGGAAGGATTATAGATTCAATGAGTTAGCGGTGATTTATAAGATAGTTGACAGCCAAGGGCAGATTTAAATAGTGAAAATCCAACTACAGGTTTAAGCTTGAATTGTCGCTTCTAGATTTAACAATTCTTCAGTCTATTGTCCACTGTCCGTGCTTCTTGTCGATTAGCCAAAAACAGGGGGGTTGAAACTTATCTTGTTTTCATTCAAAATGGTGGATATGCATCATTATTAGGAGTCCATTTTGAAAACGGTAGTTTCATTTCTTTTAGCTTTTACTTTGCGCGTTGCTTTGTGGTTTCGCTATCGCGTTAAAATAACCGGCCTGAAGACATTAAATTCTTCAACACTGAAAAAGCCTGGCGGCATTCTCTTCTTACCCAATCATCCTACCGTATTTGTCGATCCTGTCCTCATTTATCTAGCAGCCTGGTCCAAATATCCCATTCGTCCCATGGTTGTCGAATACATGTTCAACCTTCCTGTGGTCCATTGGATCATGAAGATGATTAATGCCCTGCCGGTTCCAAACTTTAGCAATTCCTCCAATAGCATTAAAAAAAGAAGAAGCGAGCAAGTCACCGAAGCTGTCATTGAAGGTCTCGAAAAAAAGAAAGAAAATTTCCTCATTTATCCTGCCGGAAAACTTAAAGATAGTGGTTTAGAAGTGCTTGGCGGAGCCTCGGCCGTCCATAATATTTTACAGCAGGCACCAGATACCAACGTTGTGCTGGTCCGTATCAAGGGACTTTGGGGAAGCATGTTTTCCCGCGCTTTTACCGGTGTTTCGCCTCCTATGTTTCCTAAGCTGTGGGAGGGGGTGAAAATCGTCTTTAAAAATATTCTCTTGTTTACGCCAAGAAGAAAAGTGGTCATCGAATTTGTTCCGGCTCCCGCAGACTTTCCGTACACCGCCTCAAAGCTCGAACTTAATCGCTATTTAGAAAACTGGTACAATCAGCCGGATGGTTTGACGCAGCAAAAGGGGGATTTGCCAGGAGATTCCTTTATTTTGGTGTCTCACAGCATGTGGGGAGAGCAGTATCCAGTTATGACAAAAGCCACAAATGAAAAAGAGAGCGAAGTGGTCTTTGGGAACATTCCAGGTAATGTCAAAGATAAGGTCATGAATAAGCTTGTTGAGGTGACAGAATTCAATCCGAGCAAAATTACGCCGGATATGACCCTTGCTTCTGATTTGGGTATGGATTCATTAGATGCAGCCGAAATCGTGGCTTTTTTGCAGGATGAGTTTGACATTAGTGGTGTTGGTCCAGGGCAATTAGACACCGTCGGTCATCTCATGGGTGTTGCGGCGGGACAGATTGTCGTCGACCAGCAAGCTGAAGAGAAGGATCATGCCAATTTAGTGGAATGGAACAAAGCGCGAACAGGAACTCCTGCAATTGCCGCTGGTAAAACGATTCCAGAGGTTTTTCTTAATATTTGCGCTCAAAAAGGCAAGCAAGCGGCGTGTATCGATGTCGTGTCGGGGATTTTGACTTACAAAGACATGAAACTGAGAGCCATCTTGATGGCGGAATACATTCGCCATTTACCCGGGAAATATATTGGGATTTTGCTTCCTGCTAGCGTGGGAGCGACTGTTTTAATTTTAGCAACCCAGCTTGCCGGGAAAATTCCTTTGATGGTGAATTGGACCGTCGGCTTTAAACATTTAGAGTCCGTTGTCAAACTCTCTCAGGTGGAAGTGATTCTTTCTTCGTGGGGATTCCTCGATAAACTAGAAAACGTGAATTTAGATCCGATTGAAAAAAAATTGCTCCTTTTGGAAGATGTCCGTCGTAAAATCACTCTCACGGATAAACTCAAAGCCTTCATGCGCTCGAAGATGAGTACAAAGTTTTTATTAAAAACATTTAAAATCGATAAAACTTCCCCGAAAAGTTCGGCTGTTTTGCTCTTCACAAGCGGCACCGAGAGCTTGCCAAAAGGCGTGCCTCTTTCTCACGAAAATATTTTGAGCGATCTGATCTCTTCTCTAGAGACGGTAAAAGTGCGTTCAGAAGATGTTCTCTATGGTATTTTGCCATCTTTCCATGCCTTTGGTTTTACTGTCAGCGCGCTGCTCGGAACTCTCTCAGGGGTTCGTGTTGCATTTTCTCCTGACCCGACAGATGGAAAAACGTTAGCAAAAAATCTTCAAAGGTGGGGAGTGACGGTCACATGCGGCGCACCGGCTTTTATTAAGGGCATCCTTAAAGCCGCGACATCTGGGCAATTATCTTCAATGAGACTTTGTGTGACAGGTGCAGAAAAGGCGCCCCCTGAACTCTTCCTGATGTTTGAAAAATTAGGGCTGAAAAACTGCTTACGCGAAGGCTATGGAATCACAGAATGCTCTCCGGTGCTGACGATGAATCGCGATGACATAGAGCCTGTAGGCGTTGGCCAGCCTATCTCTTGCGTAGAAATCCTGATGGTTCACCCTGAAACATTTGAACCTGTCGCACAGAATATTCAAGGAGCTATTTTAGTTCGCGGACCCAATATTTTCTCTGGATACCTGAATCCAGGCCTGTCATCGCCATTTATCAAGGTTCAAGGAAAAGAATGGTATAAAACAGGGGATTTAGGTTACGTTGATGCTCTAAACCGCCTGACAATCACAGGAAGACAAAAACGCTTCATTAAAATCGGTGCTGAGATGGTAAGTCTCGCATCCATCGAAGATTCTCTGCTTAAAATCGCGATCGCCAAAGGATGGCCAACTTCAGAAGACGGCCCTACTTTGGCGATCTGTGCAAAGGAAATCATAGGAGAAAAACCAAAAATCTCTCTTTTCTCGAGATTTGATATTCCTGTTGATGAAGTGAATAAGCTGCTGAAAGAATCAGGCTTTAGTAACCTTGTAAAAATCTCATCAGTCATTCATCTGCCAGAAATCCCTTTGACGGGATCAGGTAAAATTAATTATCGCGCACTAGAAGCTCAATATATGGATTCATAAATGATTAACAGACTCAATACAAAAAAACATCCCCTGCGTCTTTATAACACAGAATCTCGCCAAAAAGAGATTTTGAAGCCGATACACGACCATCACGTGCGCATGTACACATGCGGCCCGACTGTTTATAATTATGCCCACATCGGAAATTTCCGAACCTACGTGTTTGAAGATTTACTACGAAGAACAATCAAATTCTTTGGAATGGAAATCACCCAAGTCATGAACCTGACAGATGTGGACGATAAAACCATCCGATTAGCAATCGCCCAAAACACAACCCTTGAAATCGCCACTAAGCCGTTTACCGATGCTTTTTTTGAAGACATCAAAACATTGAACATTGAGCCTGTCGAGCATTATCCTGCTGCCACAGCGTATATTCCGCAAATGATCACCTTTATTGAAAAGCTCTTAGAGAAAGGCATCGCGTATAAAAGTACCGATGGTTGTATTTACTACGCCATTGATAAATTTAAACGCTACGGCTGTCTTTCGCACTTGAAACTGGATGAGTTGCAAATGGGAGCCTCCGAGCGCATGGCAGCTGATGAGTATGCTAAAGAAAATGTTGCCGACTTTGTGCTCTGGAAGCACTACGATGAATCGCGCGACGGAAAAATCTTTTGGGACAGTCCTTTTGGTCCAGGCCGCCCAGGTTGGCACCTCGAGTGCTCCGTGATGGCCATGAGCATTTTGGGAGACACGATTGATATTCATTGCGGTGGTATCGACAACATGTTTCCACATCACGAGAATGAAATAGCCCAATCCGAATCCTGCTCAGGAAAACAGTTTGTTAATCTCTGGATGCATTCTGAGCACCTTGTCGTGGAAGGCAAGAAGATGTCTAAGAGTGAAGGCAACTTCTTTACGTTGCGCGATCTTTTAAAGAAGGGGTACAGCGGAAAACAAGTGCGCTTCATGCTTCTCCAAACCCATTACAAAACACAATTGAATTTTACGTTTTCCGGACTCGACGGTGTCAAAAATACACTTCAGCGTCTTCAGGATTTTGTGCAAAGACTCCATGAAGTCGAAACAACAGAATCCTTGGGTGTTGTGAATGCGATTTTAGAGAAAGCCCATCAATCGTTTGCTGGAGGCCTGGCTGATGATTTAAACATTTCCGTTGCTTTAGCAGCAATCTTTGATATGGTCCGCGAAATTAATGGACTATGTGACACGCAGAAAGTGAGTAAATCAGAAGCTCAGAAGATTATCGACCTCATGAAACGCTTTGACACCGTTCTTGGAGTTCTCGCGTTTGACATTCAAGACGAGGCGATTCCAGTAGACTTAGAAGAAGCGCTTGAAAAACGCATACAAGCCCGTAAAGATAAGAATTGGGCTCTTTCCGATACCTTGAGAGATCTGATCATTCAACGAGGATATATAATTGAAGACACAGCTACAGGCTCAAGGTTAAAAAAGGTCATAATATGATGAATAAAAGAACAACAGATGAACGCTACGTGATGGCACTTTATGAGACAGCTTTGGCAACAGGCGATGTATCAACGCCGTTTAATCGCCATGAGATTGGCAAGATGATTCACCTGCAAGAGCGCGGAGTCAATGCAACGTGTAAGTTGCTTGTGCAAGCGAATTTTGTTAAAAAATCCGATGAGTTCGGGATTTACCTCACGAAGAATGGGGAAGCGTTAGCGCTCCGTCTTTTGGCAGAGGGCTAAGAAAAAGCAGTGGATCGGAAAGAGTTTTTCGGCGAAGCGTGGAAAAAGCTTGTTAAACAGGGGCTTGAGCTTGTTGGTGACCATCCTATTTGGAAAGGATTAGAAAAGATGGCAGAGCCCAAAGAACGGCCCCCTGGGGCTGTTTTGCCGGACGCTTTGTTTCAGCAACTGTGTACCGGGCGTGACGCATATATGATCGCGTGCCCTGTCAGCGTGATTATGGTGGAGGATTTGGAGAGGCGGTTGCCGGTGATCTATCCTGAGAGGAATCCTTGTGTGCATTGCGATGGTTACCCCTGTGCAAGTGTGTGCGAGACAGGAGCTTTGGTTTAAGTTTCCTTTTCCCTTTTGTCCTTTTTCGTGCCTGCGTACCCGTGCCCGATTTTTTTTCTTCTTTTTCTTTTCCCTTTTCCCTTTTTTGTCCCCTTGCGTGCACTTTCCTCTTCCTCTTTTCTACTTCTCAGTTGCCCTTTTATTTTTTTCTCTTTGGGTAAAGGGAAAAGAAAAGAAGAAAAAAAGCGGGCACGGTACGGGGAAAAGGACAAGAGGGGAAAAGGGAGGGCTTTAGTAATCCCAAAAGATAGGCTGCCAATAAGTGTCAGTCAATCTTTCCAACGACACACCAATCAACCTAAGCGGCACCCCTTCCCCGTATGATGCCATAAACAACTTTTTCGCTTCACCGCCTATTGTCACTAAGCTGTTCGTGTGAGTGTAGAGCAACATCGACCGTGTAATCGTTCTAAAATTGGAATAACGCAACTTGATCGAAAGCCCTTGCGTGCGCATATTATGTTCCAATAACCGTTTGTGCACTTTTGTTGTCAGTCCTTCAAGATTTTTCACCAGAAGGGTAATAACATCAATATCCTTATCAAAAGTGATCTCAGCTCCCAAAGATTTCGGCGGTTGATGCTCCGAGATCACTGGACGCTTATCTTGACCCTGCGATTCATAAAATAAATGATACCCGCGCGCGCCGTAGTGGTGAAATAACGTGTCCAATGGAATCTTTTGAATATCCCCAATGGATTGGAATCCATCCCGATTCAGCTGCTGCTGCGTTTTTGTTCCGACACCAGAAAGCGTTTGAATAGGCAACGGAGCCAAAAAAGCCGATTCTTCACCCATGGGGATCTCATAGACACCGTTGGGCTTTGCAAGCCCCGAAGCAATCTTTGCGACAAGTTTGTTGGAGGCAATCCCTATAGAGCAGGTCAAATTGATCTCTTCTTTAACCTTTTCCCTGATCATTTCTGCTAAATACGTTGCAGAGGGAAAGGGGGTTACGATGATACTAGCGTCCATGTAAGCTTCATCAATACTGACCACTTCTACTTTCTCTGTAAATTCATGGAAAATATCTGTAATTTTCTCAGCATAAGCACGATAGAGGTCGTAATCGCCCTCTAAAAATATGGCATGAGGACAGCGCTTTTTCGCTTCAAATAGGGGCATGGCCGAGTGAATGCCATAAGCCCGAGCTTCATACGTGCATGTCGAAACAACGCCGCGCTGGTCCGGATTGCCCCCGACGACGACAGGCTTGCCCTTAAGTGACGGATTCTTAGCGATTTCGATCGATGCAAAAAAGGCATCCATATCGATATGAAATATAGTTCTCGTGTTCACGCCTCTCATTGTACGCGTTTTCGATTATCGTTGGCACGCTTTTTGAATGTACAGCATTATCTAGCAAAGAATAAAGCGGAGGTCATTATGGCGGTAGAAAAGAAAACGACAAAAGCGATGAAGAAAGAGACAACTACGGCTGCGGTTGTTCCTGTGAAAACTAAAAAAGTGGAAGCCTCAAGACCTGCCGCAAAAACAGTTGTTGCCGTAAAACCAGCAAAGTATGAAAGGGTTCGCACTGCAGAAGGCTTAAAACGCGCCATGACCAAGGCTAAAGCAGGAAAAGCTAAATCCTAAATTCTAGCAATGGTGCGCTTGCGTGTGTCAGATAGCACTCTCCATGCAGGCGCATCAATTATCTATAACTTCTCAAAAAGTCATATCCTGTTTCTTTTTTGAGAAGTTACAATTATTCTATGCGGTATTTTATTTATTCGCTATAGTTTGAACTAATGAGTACAAACTGGATCCTCGATGTCTGACACACCCCCCTTAAATCCTCCACGAACAGTCATTATTGTTCAGGCTCGCATGGGGTCATCGCGCCTTCCTGGGAAAGCTCTCAAAGAAGCGTTAGAAAAGCCACTGCTCGGCTATCTCGTCGACCGTTTGCGCCTTGTGAATGCCGCCGACGATATCATTATCGCCACCACAACCGATGCTAAAGACCAGGTCATTGTCGACTTTTGCCAGTCAGAAAAAGTGCCCATCTTTCGAGGAAGCGAAAATAACGTTCTCGACCGTTTTTATCATGCGGCGCTCGCTTTTCAAGCAGACACTGTCGTGCGTATCACAGCAGATTGTCCGCTGATTGATCCTGTTTTGATTGATGAGGCCATCCAGTTCTACCATGAAAAACGACCCCAGCATGATTATGTTTCAAACGCCTATGTAAGGTCATTTCCTTTAGGAATGGATGTCGAAGTTTTTTCTTTTAAAAGTTTGGCTCAGGCAGCCGAAGAAGCGAATCTTGAAGAAGAAAAAGAGCACGTGACCCCATTTATTTATCGAAGACCTCACCGCTACAACGTGGGCATTATTTCGCACGAACCAAATTTATCTCATTATCGACTGACAGTAGATACAGAAGAAGATTTTCAATTGGTTAAAAAACTGATTGAATACATTTATCCAACAAATCCTGATTTCACTATGGACGACATTCTAGTCGTCCTGCGACGCCATCCAGATTGGCTCCAAATTAATGCAGGTATTAAACAAAGAGAAATTAACCGTAAAACGGATACTTAAGGAAGTTATGAGGCATATCACGACATTATTTTTAGATATTGGTGGAGTTTTGTTGACCAATGGGTGGGATAACGGTGACCGAAGAAAAGTGAGCGCTCACTTTGGTTTAGATTGGGATGCGTTCGAGCAAAGGCATCAGAAGCTTCATACACCTCTTGAAACAGGGCAAATAACCCTCGATGAGTATCTTAAGGAAACGGTTTTTTACGAACCCCGCCCCTTTACGGAAGCAGAATTTATAGAGCAGATGCGTGCAGTTTCTCAGTCTTTTGAGGATATGATTGAATTTATTTGTGCTTTCAAAAAAGAGCACGGGTTGAAAGTTGTTGCTTTGAGTAATGAAAGCAGGGAGTTGTCAGATTACCGGACAAGGACATTTGATTTGAAGCGGATGTTTGATGCGTTTTTTGTTTCGGGGTATGTGTACTACCAGAAGCCCGATGCGCATATTTATGAGATAGCATTAGATGTGATGCAGGTGGAGAAAAGTGAAGTGGTCTACATTGATGACAGGGCAGCATTAATTGAGGCTGGTGAGGCGGTGGGCCTTTTGAGTATAATGCACACCTCTCTAGAGTCAACGCGGCATCAGTTAACAGCGCTAATGAATGCACAGACTTGATTCGCGGCCGAAGGCCTTTGGATTGCCTGAGCTTTAGCTCCGCTTTGCGGTCGTCGCTTTTAGCGACGACAACCCACAGAGCTAAAGCACCTTTTCCTGCGCTCTAGCTGCAAGCCTTGTCTTAGAACAATCTTCAATGCGCTTAGATTAAGAGATGGCGTAAACGGTATTCAGATAACGCTTATCGCTAGAGCCCAGGAAAAGGTGCTTTAGCTCTGTGGGTTGTCGTTGCTAAAGCTCAGGCAATTCTGAGTAGCCAAACTAGGTGATTGCTAATAAATTCACTGGTTATTATAGGGGTATTCGTTTTCAATCGATCGCGGTAGCGATCAGTTGGACGAGGCCGTCGTCTTTGATAAATAAATTTTTTTCTGCCAAAAAAATTCATGTTACTTTCTGACATGAGCGAAGAAGTTAATGGGAGCTCCAAAGGCTTTCGGTAGTTTCTGCGGTTGCAATTTTCTGGAAATAAGCACTGCGAGAAAACGTACAGCAATAATATTTACCCGAGACACTAAGTGTCTCGGGTTTTTTTAAACCTAGCTTTTTGGCATCAAGACGGTGTCTATAACGTGGACAACACCGTTTGTTCCTTTAAGATCGGATTTAATGACCTTCGCCTCATCGATCTTGATCTCTTTGCCATCAACAGTGATCGTAATCGGCGTTCCATTCAAAGTGAAGAGCTTCCCGCTTTTCACATCTGTGCTTGAAATGGCTCCTGGAATCACATGGTATTTCAAAATCGCTTTCAATTTTTCCTTGTGTTCTGGCAGAAGCAAGTTATCCAGTGTTTCCGGAGATAACTTCTTAAAAGCTTCGTTGTTCGGGACAAACAGGGTGTAAGGGCCCGGTCTTTCTAAAAGGCTAGCGAGATCGGTTGATTCTAACGCACTGACAAATGTGCTTAAAGCTGGATCTTGTGTGACGACTTCAACAACTGAGATCTTTTCTGTCATCATTGTTGGTTGTGGTGCTTGTGGAGTGACAACACTCGGTGTTTGCATGTTTTGTGTAGAATTGTAATCAGGGGTTGCAGTAGGCATCATTTGCGTGTTGTTAGAATTGTACTGCTGTGAATTTGGCATCAATTGTGTGTTGTTATTGTTGTATTGATACGAACTTGTAGGATAATCAGCAGAAATGTTTGTGTTGGATAAAGCAACGATTAAAAATGATGTGGCAAGGGCAACTAATGGTATAAATTTTCTCATACAACTACTCCGTGGTAAATAAAGTTCCGTAAATTTTAAAGTAATTATTTGCCATCAACAAGTCAACAAAAAAAATTAACCCTAGATTGTTTAAAATAGTTTTATTTATAATTAATTATTTAATAATACAAATAATTAATATTTACAAATAATAAACTTTATTAACGATTTTAAAAATATGGATTTACTTTATGTTAATTAATTCAATTTTATAATCAGTTAAAACTCAATCAGGCGCTGCATGGAATACGGTTGCGGCATCGTGTCTCGGTAAAACTATTGCAGCTAATTACACCAATTACCTCGTTCTAACCGTTAAAACTGTAGCCGCATTTGCTATGACAAAATATGGGATTGCAGCCGGTTGTTCTAATGCGCGTCTTGCATTTGCAGGTAAAGTTATTCATGTTTACAGAAATGCTGATGAAGCTAATAGGGCTGCCTTGCGCTCCGCTAGTCAAACAGCTTCACTTGAACTGCAGCTACTCAAGCTACAAAGGACCTAGCTCAAGTCTCAGGCTAGCAACGGTAAACCTAAACAAAATGCTGGAGAAGCTCTTGTTGGCGCTCGTGGAGTTTAGCTGCGGCTACATTGACTGCTAGCCAACCTGAGGTGGAATATAATAAGACAATCATACAAATGAATACAAACATCTACTATCCACAGCAGATAAACTTAGAATGGCCGCATCTTATGCTGCTCTTTCTATAGCTTCTGCTGTTGGTGCTGTTGCTGCGTTGGTTCTTTTAAAATAAGAGTTTAAAGAATAAAAAAAGACGAAAAGTTTCAATGGAAACCTTTCGTCTTTTTTTATCCTAAATCGTTTTCATCCAAGGGAAGTAAAGAACATCCCGAATCGAATGAGCCCCTGTCAGCATCATGACCAAGCGGTCAATACCAATG
>Ga0105045_10000357_pt1 | contig 31981 bp, 28 predicted proteins | sample MAT02_FD_78089 | JGI IMG/M metagenome (GOLD analysis project Ga0105045, IMG submission 78089) | Freshwater microbial communities from Lake Fryxell liftoff mats and glacier meltwater in Antarctica - MAT-02 (megahit assembly) | ecosystem: Environmental > Aquatic > Freshwater > Ice > Liftoff... | reverse complement strand
GGTTGTTGGGTTGTTGGGTTGCTGGGTTGTTAGTTATTGGGATTTTAAACCTCTGAATATTATAATAATTTATATGATAAACTTTAAGCTTTAAACACTTTCAGCTCTCCACTCTCAGCTCTCCACTCTCCACTCTCCACTCCTCATGACCATCTTCTCAAAAATCGTCGCGGGCGAAATCCCCTGCCACAAAATAGCCGAGTCGGCTGATTTCTTGGCTTTTCTGGACGTCAATCCCATCGCCAAAGGCCACACGCTGGTTATTCCCAAAGTCGAGGTGGATTACATTTTCGACCTCGATGATGCGCTATACATCGGATTGATGCAGTTCGCCAAAAAACTTGCTCCGGCCCTCGAGTCGGTCGTTCCCTGCCAGCGCATCGGGGTGAGTGTCATTGGGCTGGAAGTACCACACGCCCACGTCCACCTCATTCCGCTGAATCGAATGTCGGATATGGATTTTGCCAAAAAGTTGAAGATGTCGGCGGAAGAATTGGCAGAACTGGCGGAAGCGATCCGGGATAAGGTGGCAACTGAATGAGCTATCGCCAGCGTTAGCGAGCAGACTGGACGGAGGACGAAAGGCCGAATTCCTTCCGCAGGGAAAGCGAAACGCCCGCTGTGTTGCGGTACAGTCCGCCTTGGTCAGTGGCCAGCGAGCCTTTCAGGAACATACCGCCCAACCAAGGTGCCTCGGTCTGTAGAGTCAGCAAGCCCGAAAACTGGTAGGCCGTATTGGGAAATGGCAGATCATAAACGCCGCCGTTGCTGGAAAAGGATAGCTTAGTGCTCCATTCCAGATGCTTCAAAATTGTCCCCCTTATTCCGGTGTGGATTACCCAGATCCGGCTGTTACTCGTGAAGAAATCGGCATAATTGGGAAACTTCCAGATGGTTTCGGAAGTGGGTGGGATGAAGGGCGTGCCGATACCGCGGTCGAAGTACGACCAGCCGTCGCGCACTTGCGCATTATTGAAATAATTGTCCCGGCCACGTTTTTTGTCTTTATCAATGATGAAGATTGATCCGCCCTGACTTTTCGTGTACAGTCCTTCAAATACAATTTCTCCAATTGACACAACACTTTCTGGATTTGCGTTTTTCCGGCGGATTCTAACGCCGTTCAACCCGTCGGAGATGTTCGTCAGGTAATAGAGCGAGCCATCTTCATAAATGTTTTGGCGGTAAAAAAACCAGTTGGCATTGGTTCCGTCCATTTCAAAAGCCAAATCGAGCGTCCCCAAATGATTACCAATTCGGTTGGTATTGTCGAAATTGTCAGCGCCGATAGTATCCACGCGACCCCGACCGACAATCATGTAAAAATAATTTTTAAGGCCTTTGGGCATTTGACCGTTGACTGTCAGGTAAGGCGACTTGCCCCCCCACTGCACCTGATGGTTGAAGCCCGCGTAAATTTTGAATTTGCCTCCGGGACGCCCCAAGCGCCCGTAAAACTGCTTTTGATGAAGTTTTAGCTTGCTGGTAACGGGACGGCTATTCTCATACCAGCCGTCAGAGTAGCTGCCCAGCACCGAGAACCACCCCTTGGTGAAGGGTACGGCCGTGAAGCGGGTGAGTCCTATCTGGATACGCGGAATGGGCAGGGCATTGCCTGACCAAATGTAAGACCCGGTTCCCAGCGTGGAGTCCGCTAAGCCAAACCACTGCTTGCGGCGGCCCGCGAAGAGTTCCCAGTTCCCGTAGCGGATCGCACCGTAAGCCTGGGGAAGCAGCAAATGCGTAGTGGAGCCGAGATTAGCCACTGCCTCGGCCCCAACCTCGGCCTGCCAGGCGTACTGCATCCGGGCCGGATTCGTGTGACGTAGCCGCCAATCACTGATCGAATCCTGCTGCCCCCACGTCCAAATTCTGGCCCCACCGCCCCGCACTGTCAGCGCCGAACCCGAACGCGGCACTGTGCCGAACTGGTTGGCCTGCAGCCAGAAAGGCGTCCTGTCGGTGGAAGAAACGAGTCCGCCGATTTCAAGGTAATTTGGCTTAGAAAGTTGCGAACTGCTGTCTGTCTGGGAAAAAGCCGTCAGAGGAACGAATCCAAGCAGGAAGAGAAATAAGCTACGGGAAAAACTCATGGAATCATTGAAACCGGCAGGAGTAAAGTCAGAACGGCAGGGGGACAGCACGCACAAAAGTAGGGATATAAAAGGATTATGCCAGAAAATCCCCGCCTGGCCTACTGGAATACTCCTCGTTTGCGCCAGCCCGCCACCAAGGCTGCGTTGTTGGGGTAGAGGTTGCCCAAGTCGGCGGCTAGTTTGAGGCTAAGGAAGCTGCCGCCCGCAAAAGTTACTGGTTTCTCGGCCTCTAACAATAGAGAGAACTGATTCCGTGCTGGATTGAAAGCGAAGCCGTACGCGCCAAAATTACGACTGAACGTTCCTTTGGCGAGAAAACCAACGTCGCGATAATTGCCAATTACTCCCAAATGTATTGCCCAGAGCCGATTATTGACCGTAAGCAGCGAGTCATTCTGGGGTAGATCGCTCCTTTGCAAATCCTGGGTGGGTATAACGGGCGTACCTAGGTTTCTGCCACGATAAGACCACCCCTGGCTATACACATAGTGGTTGTAGTAGTTGTCACGTCCGAACTGCTTGGTATTCGTATCAAAAATATCCCCCCCTTGGCTCTTCGTATTTAAAAACTCTAGGAGAAGCGTTTTGAATACAAATCCCGATTGGTCAGGTAATGTGTTTCTGCTAATACGCAAGCCATTCAGACCATCCTTGATATTCGTAAGCCCCGCCAGAGAACCATCTTCGTAGATATTTTGCCGATAAGCAAAATAAGCCCAATTTCTTGCCCGCCACTCGGCGCCCAAGTCGATGGTGCCAAAGTGGTTCCCCACCCGGCTATTCAGCCAGCTTTTTCCGATCACCACGTACTTATAGGCTGCTGCCGGAGCCAGTCCACCCGTGAATATCAGATTTTCTCCCCCCCACATCGCCTGATGGTTGAAGCCGCCGTGAAGATGCAAGCGCTGCGAAGGCTTGCCAAGGCGAATATAGAGCGATTTATGGTGCAGATAGGTACTGGGAACCTCATTGACCTGGCCGAATATCACGTGGGCTTTACCCAAAAGACCGTCTGAATAAGTCCCCTTCACCGCCACAAAATCACGCGTGAAACCTAGCGGGAAGTATTGAGGGATTGCAAGCTGCAACCGGGGGTAAGGCCGACTATTTCCCGACATCGACAACGAACCCGAAGTTAGGGTCGTATCCATCAGCCCCACGGTTTCCCGGCGTTGTCCCACGCTTAGCTCCATCGGGCCAACCCAGCCAGCCAAGTAAGCATCCGATAGAAAAAGTGCCGATTGCGGCCCCGCAAAAGCGGCCAATTCAATGCCCGCCGACCAAGCAAAAAACTTCTTCTGGGTGCCGGGTCGGGAGGCTAACTTAGTCAACCCAATTTGGGCTGCCGCATAAGAACCCCGGACGGGAACAGTCCCGAACCGATTGGCGTGGAGCCAGAAAGGAACTTGACCAGTGGATAAAGCACTCTCCACATTGGCGTGGTAAGTAAGCGTGGAATCTTGGGCTTGGGCAGTCCCCAAGAGGATAAGCCAGCCAATTCCGGTGAGCAGATAGCGCATTATTTATGGGGCTATATCCTTCGGGTCAGTTGGATAAAGTAAAGTTCATCGCCCCTTGCGGGTAAACACGACTACAGCGGTACGAAAGATAATCTTCATTTCCAATGCTAGGCTCCAGTGCTTGATATAGTAGAGATCGAACATCAGCTTATGCCGGGCGTCGTACACCCCCGTGCCGTAGGGGTACATCACTTGGGCGTAGCCGGTAATACCCGGTTTCACGCCGTGGCGCAGGTCATAATGGGGGATTACTTCTTCGAAGGATTCGATAAAGACGGGCCGCTCCGGCCGGGGGCCAATGAGGGAGATTTCACCCCGGAAAACATTGAGCAATTGGGGCAGTTCGTCGATGCGGGTCAGGCGCATCAGGGCGCCGTACCGGAACACCCGGCTGTCTTTCTTCTTGGAAAACATGGCCCCGTTGGCTTCGGCGTCGGTGCCCATGGAGCGGAATTTGATGCAATTGAACGTGGATCGGTTCAGACCCGTGCGCACCTGACGGTAAAAAACGGGTCCCGGCGATTCCTGACTAATCCGCAGGGCGCTCATCACCCACAGGGGCAGGCTGCACAGCAGCAGGATGGTGGATATTAGGAAGTCGATGACCTGCTTCAGCAATCGAACGTTCCCATTGAAGGACAGGTGAGGGGGCAGGTAGGGATTTTCCTCGTCCAGATTGTCCGGTACGTAAATCTTTTTCAGCGTATTCTCGCAAAAATCGTAAACCGTGCTGATACGGATTGATTTGTTATTTCTGACAACCAGCTCATAAATCACATGGTAGCGCGAGTCGTACTGCGGGTTGGTGACTAGGTGGATCTTGTCGTACTGCTCCACGAGTGGCCGCACGGTTTGGTTCATCAGGTAGTCGTCGTCCACCGTCCGGGGTACCAGAATAATCTCCTGGTAGCGGTTCAGCAGCAGGGCCAGCCCCTTTTTTTCCAGAAAATAGTCGTAGCTGGTAATGATCAGCACTTCGTTGGAGGTGGCTGTTTTGCTTTTCAGCCGGTGCGCGTACGACTTGCGAGTAGTAACATTATAGGTAAATGTCTTATTTACGCTCATCGGGTTTAGTCTTTCACTATGTGTTATCGTTGGTAAAACTAGACAATATCCTGCGTAACGCAAAAATAAAATGAGCGAGCGGTAGGAGTTGAATGTTGAATTTCCATCAATTCTTCCTGAAATTACTCTTTATCCCTAAATACCCACCGAAGGAATCAGGCAATACATCACCCTTATCATAGGCGAGCTGAGCTTTGAGGCGTGTATCGCCCCAGCGCAAAAAGGGCGCATCGACGGATAGCATCGAAGAAAACTGACGGTAAATCGGATCGGAGAGGGGCGTGAGCGAGGAGAGATAATGTCGGCCGTGTGAAAGCTTGACCATGAAGCGAACCTTTTGGGCCAACAGTCCTTCCAAACCCAGGTGGTAAAAAACGACTCTGTTTGTCGGGAGGTATAGGTAACTTAGAGGTACTCCTTCTTTCACTTCCTGTTTTGTCGGAATAAAAGGGGTACCCAATCCATTCCCTTTATACGACCAGCCTTCAACGTATTGGAGATGATTGAAATAGTTATCGCCTCCGGTAAACCGACTACCCGGAATGGTAAAATCGTCTCCCGTTTGATTTTTGGCGTAGAAATATTCCAATACGAGCCCTCGCCAGACGAAAAACGAAGAAGAGGCCGGATTGCGGCGCAGACTCAACCCGGTCAGGCCATCTGGTAAATTTTGAAATGCTATTCCTGAGGCGTCTTCGAAGGGATGTTGCCGATACAGCATAAATTTCGTTTTCTTTATTTGCCAATCAACCGCCAGGTCGAAATGCCCCAAGTGGTTGCCAATCCGATTTACACCATCGAATGAGGTAATCTGACTATTGGATTTTTGCTCAGGGATCTGCGCCAGTACCACGCCATAAAGATAATTGTGGAAGCTCGAAGTCAATTTGCCATTCACCGCCACCGGGTTGTCGATCAGGTAATCCGCCTCCCCTCCCCACATTACGTGATGCACTATGCCAAGTTGCACGTGGACATTGCCTTCGGGCTTCCCAAATCGGCCATAAAGCGATTTCTGGTGCAGGTACGATTTCTGGATGTAAGTATTTAAAAACCAGCCATGGGCGAAAGAACCCTTCATGGAAATGAAGTTTTTGAGGAAACCAAAGGGAAGGTACTCCGCCAGGCCAAACCGTACCATGGGAACCGGTAGCGCGTTGCCCGACCAGGAGTACGAACCTGACGAGAGCGTGGTATCCACAATGCCAACGATCTGTTTTTCCCGGCCCGCCATGAGTTCCCACTGCTTCCAACGGAGTTTGCCAAATGCTTCCGGGAGAATCAGGTTATTTTCGGCGCCCACGTTGGCCACAGCTTCTCCCCCAAGCCCGTACCGGAGACGCGGCTTTCGGAAGATCGAATCAGTCGAGGATGTGGGTGACTGGTATCGAAATCCCAATCGGGCCGTACCCAGCGGAGAAGTCAAAGGAACTGTCCCCCACTGATTGGCCCGTAGCCAGAACGGAACTTGGCCACTGCTGGAAATGAAGGTGCCTATTTCGGCGAAGGAGAAGACAGACGTAGTCTGAGCGTGAGCAAGACAAGGAAGAAATATTATACAGATGTACGTAAAAAATCTATCCATGACCGCCTGAAGAAAGACTTGATTTGATACGGTTGCGGTAAAAGAGCCCATGACTCACTTTGTTGTTTTCAGCCATAAATTCAGCCATTTACTAATTCAAAGGTGATGATTTCCTACACAAAGGAACACCTATATTTTAATTGACTGAGAAAGAATACACGTTTCTAACAAATGAAAAGATTTTAAAATATGCTATGCACGGTTGCTTAGACGATAGGATACAGCCAAAACATACTGTTCAATTTTAAAAAAATATCTTTTTAACCAAAATTTCAAAGGAATTTTAAGACTGTGTTTGGACCAGGCCCTAATAATTTCCTTATTCCCTGCCATGATGTTAACTAATGACTGATTAGTTTTTCCCCCTAATCGCATCCTAACCAGAATTTGTGGAAGGTGCATAGATGATCTTTGTTCAATTTTCAATAACCTTAACATCAATTCATAATCAGCCGCCAGACGGTACCTAAGATCGAAACCCCCACTCTCGGTGAAGGCATCCCGCTTTACAAAGAAAGCGGGATGTGGTGGTACATCGCCGTGATCGAAAAAGAACTCGTCATAGGGCTTACTATTCCAAGTCCTGATGACATGCGATAAATTATGTCTTCGGACATACACCAGATCGCCATACACGATCTGGAGGGTATTGTCAGAATCGAAGGCCGCCTGAACGCGCTTTAACACTCCCTGGTCGAAATATACGTCATCCGAATTAAGAAATCCTATGATGTCCTTAGTCGCCAGTCGCACCCCTTTATTCATAGCATCGTAAATGCCATCGTCTGGTTCAGATACTAATTTCTCTGGTGGATCAGTGAAGCCTTTTATAATTTCAAGAGTACCATCGGTGGAACCACCATCGATCACAATGTGCTCAATGTCTATTTCCTGCTGAGCTGATACTGACCTGAGAGCATCCAAAATGGTGTTAGCATTGTTATATACTACAGTAATTATGGAAATACTACTCATGTTGAAAGAACTCTGGCATAAAACCGGATCTGAGCATTGGCGCAAATGGAGATGTCCAGCTCCTGCTCAGCTAATTTCCTTCCGGCTGCGCTTTTAAATTTCATTATTTGCGGCTCATCCAAGATTTTCTTAAGTTCTTGCGACAACGCTATGTGATCGTCAACCGGAAAGACGGGGCCATAATTGTAAGCAGCGAATAATTTATTGAGGTCACCAACGTCAGTGGATACTACCGAAACCTCCATAGCAAGTGCCTCAAAAACCGAAATAGGCCCTGACTCATTTTTGGAAGTACAAAGATAAAGGTCACTTTCTGACAACATAGAGCGGATATCGGATATTTGGCCAACAAAAGCCACATTACTTACACCAAGCGACTCCATTAATTGCCGTAGCTGGATGTAGATCCTGTTGGTGTTCTCAGCTCCCATTCCTGCGATGGTGAAAATAAAGAAAGGATAACTTTTATTGATTTCAGCAGCAACGCGAATTAAGGTATCCAAGCCTTTGTCCGTATTGACGTTGGCGATAGTCAATACTCTAAACGAATCGCCAGAGTAAAGGATAGGAGCAAGCTGGGAAGAACGAAAATAAGACGTATCAACGGGCGGGCGCGAAACATGTGAATTATAGGCGTCCAAACCATAAAATACAATAGTTCTTTCACAGGAAGCTACAAACCATTTCACGCGGCAGAGAAATCGAATCAGCTTAAATACCAGCAATAAGAGATAGGGCTGATGAGTATCATGCATATGCCAAATTACTTTTTTACGAGCAAATGAAGCCGCGATAACACTTTTAATCTGCTGAGAGCCATTGCAATAAACAAGATCAGGTTTCATTTCATTTATGACTCGAAACAAATTAAATATATCTGAGAAAAAGAAAAGTATATAACGTGCAAGAGCAGGTTTATTTTTAGACAACACGCGTTGAGACACAAGGCTGTAAGGGAGCTGGTTTTGATCGAGATACTTAAGAAAGAAATCAGCGCCAACCGTTCCCACTAACAAATGCACTTGGAAACCATTAAACGATACTCTTTTTGCAATATCAGCGGTCATTTTATTCATACCCCCAAACCTGCCATCTTCCAGTATATACAGAATTTTTTTCAAGGAGTGTTGAATTGATGCAAAGCTACATAGAGGAATTAGTCTTAGATAACTTTGAAGAATAGTAGTAGGCCAGTACAAAAAAAGGTAACCCTAAAATAAAATAATGTCCGCCTCGTAGAAGTAATGTCAGAATTACAACAAGGGAGGAATGATTAATTTGAGACCAAAGCAATAAATTATTACCAATGTAAAACTTAATTAAGAAAACAAAGACGGCGAACACACCGATATACCCCATTTCAGATAGAATTCTGTTAAACAAAGATGAAGCATCATTTTCATTCAATAACATCGAATGAGGGCCATAACCAGTGAACCAAGTTTCAAGCGTATTGTACCGCTGAAAGGCTACGTGATGTGATCCAAGCCCAGTTCCGAAAAAATGATCTCCAGCATTTTCCTTAGCAACTAAAAAGTGATTGACTAAAATAAGAGTTGACCCAGCAGTATCTTCACCGTAAGTAGCGTCTACATATATTCTTCCTGCCATTAACAGGAACATAGTATTAAACCTTTCCTGAAACTTAGGTACCGAAGTGTATAAAAGAAAAACCATTCCGGGAAGTACAAAGCAGGCAGCGATGACTCTTTTGAGATTGAGCTGCTTGCTAAACAGAAGTAATATAGCGACGAATAATGCAAAATAGCCGGTGGAAGATAAACTGAAAATAAAGGTTGTGATAATAATAATTGCATCAGAGTATGAACCTATCTTCGACACGTTGGATTTTAGGAACCTTCCAATAGCAAAGTATATAGCTGCTGATTGGACAATTACAAAAGCAGCCGGTTCACTAACCAAACCATGAATTGGATAGACTAAGAGTCCGGCAATTTCGTCGGGTTTCATTGTTCTCGCTCCAAACCATGAAAAGTCATACCCATATTTAAAACCAATCAAAAATGAAAAGAATTGAATAAGGCCAATGTAAGCGTGAAAGACTGCAATTTTGTAATATAATTGGAATAAAGACCAAAGGTTGAAATCCTTATATTTTATTATATAGTAAAATAAGAGAAAAAAAACAAACGCTCCTGAATAGACTTTGAAAAACTGTGGTAACTCGTTGTTTCCTAATAATACATTGAATAATCCAATTATTAAAAGGTAAGAAAAACCGATTAAAATCCATTTATCGATTTTCCTATACATAATAAATAGAATAGGAAATGTTATTAATACAACGATATAATAATAGTAAAAGTCAACAAAACCTAGCGGTATTGAGTTGAAAGATAGAAAAATGCATGATATGAAAGAAACCTCAACTAGTCTATTCATCAAATAAATATAGAAAATATCAGAAGATGCTTAAAATCGAAATTCAATAGTTCGACGAGCTAGTTGCTTTAACCAATTTTTTGCAAACTCAATGTCTGCTTTCCAAATAGCTTTTTTTCCTGTACTTATCTTTAATCTCCTATCTTCTAATAAAACCATGGGGGAGGTGCTAACACCACCATTCAGCATGTTAATCGTAATTACAGGTAAAAATGCGGTTTTCAATTGATCTCCGGCCCGCAAGAGAAATTCGTAATCACCCGCAATTTTATATGAAGGATCAAAAAATCCATATTTTTCAAAAAGCCGCCTTGAATGCAAAGATCCCACGTGCGTGCACATCATAGATTCTAAAAATTTAGGCCAAGTCCATGGTTTACCTTTAACAGATATAAACTCTCCCTTTCTGTCTACTATATTTATTGTGGAAGAAATAAATTCAACCGAATAATGTGATCGGGCTAGCAAGTTAAAATAATTAAGGAGAGCATCAGGTAGGTATTCATCTCCTGCGCCTAGGAAGGCTATCCATTCCCCTTTGGCCTTTTCTAATCCTTTATTCCATGCGTCATATATACCTTTGTCAGGTTCAGAAATAAGGTAGGATATACGAGATTTATATTTTTCGATGTAAGATAGTGTTAGATCATTCGATACCGCATCAATAATTATAATCTCAAATTTTTTGTACGATTGATTGAAAATACTCAATAATGTTTTTTCAATCAAATTTCCTACATTATGAGTTGCAATTATTATACTTACTAGTGGCTCTTTGCTGGGCATACTTTAAACAAATCAAGTTCTTAGAACAATATAAAGTAAAATACCTCCTGTGCTTTAATTGAGAATCCTGAATAAAACAAGACTCAATTTTATAAATAACTCAAAATCGAAACTATGATTTCAGTGAAATATCCACCTTAGGTAAACTTAGATGATTACTTCGCTGCGCCACGATAAGCCCATCAAATGAATAAGTCTGATTAAGATCTGCGGAAGCGATTATGTCAAAACCTTGTTTGATAAGGAAACTAGAACATTCAGCATGCAATTCATTTGAATGGGTTGAGATAAAGAAATAACCAATCTTATCAGCCTTTATAGCGGCTGAAGCACCATTAAGCATATCAAATTCAAAGCCTTGGATATCACAGTGTACAATATCAAAATAGTTAATTGAATTATCTAATAGCAATGAGTCAACAGAAATGAATTTATTTTGGTTTTCAGTTCTTTTTTCATCTGATACAAAAGCATTAATGAATGTTCCGTTAAATTTGTTTTTTTTGAAGTTTGTCTTTCCACATCCAAGGTTGAAAGGATCTGGTTCAACCATAAAACACTCTGAATTAGGTAATTCTTTCTTGAACCACATTGAATAGAAAGCCCAGAATGAACCGAGTTCCACCATAACATAATTTGACTTATTCTGTCTTTTCAGATTTTCCAGAACCAATTGAAAGACATATTCTTCCTGTGGTTCATGGACACCTTTATTTTGAATCAACATATGGCTAACTTCGGGGCCATAGTAACTTCCCAAAGCTATTTTTAAACCATTATGCATTGTCTGGAAGCCTTTATTAACTTTCCCAGCATCTTTAACCCTGGGAATCTTATCATTATCTGAGCTAGAAAGCACTAGTGAAATTCTTTCCTCCCACTCCTTACTCGGATTCATTGTTAAAAACCATTTATCGAAAAACCCGCTTGGAACTATATAGTATGCAAATAACTGTTTGAGTAGCAAACTACGGCGAACTTTATTCCTGATGCTGTTAAAAATATTCATATTTAGTCAATTATTTTATAGTTTCCAATATACTTTTCCATCGACTTTCCCAAGTGTGATTTCGAATCACATTCTGATAGTTTTTCTCAATCAGGCTGTGGTAGTCTTCGTAAGTATCCAGTATTTCCAAGAGATGTCGAGCAGGATCTGAGAAATTTATTTGAATAACCGGATTGTAACCGAAAAGTTGAATCATTTCTTGTGGCGCAGATCCAACCACCAAACATTTTGAAGCCATTGATTGTAAATATCTGTTTGTCATCGTACTGATGGATCCAGCCACATCAGGATGGGTCTCGTTCTTAGGAAAGCATAGCGAAATTTTGCTTCTTGCCATTCCAGATACAAATTCTTCTGTAGAAGAAAAAATGATTTCACCAGGTTTTTTTTCAAATAAATGTGTTTTATGTTTTGTTCTCAATATCTCAGCAATAGTATTATGAATATGTTTATGTTTTCTTCCTAACTCCAAGACATCTATATCTTTATTTTTATATGATGAATACATATATGATTTGGATGATACACCTTCCGGAATCCAAGTTAAATTTAAAAAACCTTTATTACGAAAATAGTTTACTGCATTTGCAGATGACAAAAATACCTGACTAACTGGAATATTTTTCAAGAACAATTCCATTTCATCAAAAAAGTTCGGCCATATGTCAAAAAAATAGGCATACACATTTTCATACCTATTAATTAAAGGAAGTATTTTGCCAAAATCAGGCCCCATCTGGATACTAAATATTGATTTCTTGGACTTAGTACAAATAGATGAAGAGTAGAAAGGTACCCTCAGCTTGATATACGCTAATTTATAAAATTTCGGTAGCAATATCCCGTCATTTCTAATAACGTCAATTGCGTATTCACTTTCACATATCGCTCTCTCGAATTCTTCAACTACTTCAAAAGATACTGGGTTCCCATATAATGATGGATTTCTTTTCAATAAGGTAATTGCCGACTTCGGCTCAATATACATTTTTCAAGAATTGAGTTGATAAATCTTGGATCCAATAGATTTTTCTAACTATTTGTACACAATTGTCCTAGTTATATATTAGCATAAATCAAACTTTTCTTTTAACAAGTCCAATATACCGAATTGTTTGATTAATCGTTTTGAATCCTTTCGAAAAGTACTATTAAAAAAGTTTTCTCTTTAAAAACTATTATTTATATATTTTCCCATTTTTTCAGCCCAAATTTTATGACCTTTCACCTCCAAATGAACCGTATCGTGATAAATTTCTTTTTCGATAAGCTTATCATCCCTAATTTCTTCTAGTAAATATATAAAATCAAGTTCATACTTTGCAGCTAAGTTCTTCAGGTTTCCATCAATGGTATCCTTTCTAAAAACCTGAGCAGCGGATGGGGATATGAAAATCAGATGTTTAAATCCTTTCGATTTTAGTGTGTCGTCTATTTGCTTCAAATGCTGCATTGCATCTTCCTGCACTAACTTCTTCATTCTTCTGTCTTTGATAAAATTACCAGTATAATACCCCAATTGAGACTGTAAATAAGTAGTTAGATAATGATTCGTTACCTCATGCAATGCACTGTAAGGTTTTTTTGTTGAAAAATAATTTCCTGCTATTGTTGCTACACCTCGTTGAAAATCGCCTTCAAGTAATACACTAACATAATTTTTCGCTGGATAAAAATTATTTTTTAGAAGCAGACCATGTATGTTGTTTATTCCCCAACCGTTTACCCCACCTGAGGCAGAAATTAAATTAGTGTCCACTTTTGTGACCAACTTACTAAATAATTCTGAATTATCTATATAGCTTCCTCCATAAGTGACCGAATTGCCCAGGAATAGTATTTTGTTGTCTTTAACCGTATCCCAATCTGAGTCACAGCGCAAGCTAAGGTTATTTATTTTTATTCGTTTCCCATTAAATCTGGTCATTTCTTGATTAGGTAGTGGGCGATAGCCATACAAAGGGTTATCATCGTAAATTACGGGATTTCCTAAGCCAAAGAAAAAAGACAATCCTAAATTAAGGATGACGGCCCCAATTATGGCAACTGCTACTAAGTAACTAATCCAAAGTAATTTTGACTTCATGTTTTTGTATTTCGTTAATATCTCTTGTATTGTCTTTCAAATATAATTGTCTTTTAAAAATTATTGATTCCATATACCTTCGGCTCTTTGTTCAACTATTCTACTGTTTTGAATCCACATTATTATGCCAATGAAGAAAAATAATATCACGCTGGAAGCTGCTACTCCTGAAGTCCCATATATTCTGGCCAACATTATAGATAAGGGTATATTTATAGTACAGGCAAGGCAATACAAAATCAGTTGAATTTTAAGTTTTCCTAAGCCATTTAATAAATAGCTGTTTAAAGTCAATATAGAATGCCCAATGGCATACAGTGCCATTGTGAATGAAAGCGGCTTCGAAATATATACACTGCTCCCCAACCATGCCTGAAACAGAAAGTCTGATGAAAAGTAAACAATTGGAATAACGATAACCGAAAGCAATACCCAAACTATTCTCAGTTTTCGAAGATTTTCCCTCATCCATGTAAAATCACCTTTTGCATAAGCATCTGTGAAAGCGCTCCAGTAAGGGTTAACTATTATTAAAAACAACATTGTGACAACTCCGTAAAGACGGTAGGCAACGTTAAATTCTGTCACTGACTGCGGACCGATCACCTTCGATATTATTATGTTATTCGTATAAAGTAGTATCAGTGCGCCAATTTGGATAAAGAAAAATGTACCACCCAAACTCATTATATCCTTTGCGTAGCTAAGGTTGGCTTTAATAAATTTAGGTGCTATTCTTAACAGCTTTGTTCTGTACAAGATGAAACTAGCTGACAGTAGCACCATAATTGGCACTACCAGCATGGTCACAGTAAGTAAGGTCAGCGTTCCCGAGATTGTTCTTGTTAGAGCAAATATTACTAGTAAGCTCAAAAGTTGACCCAGAAAAATAATAAATCCAGCCATTGCCGGTTCATGGTAAGCGGTCAATACTGCATTAATAATTTGTACAACAAGCTGAAAACAGAATGCTCCCACCACCAGAAACATTAATAACTGAATATTATCTCCAACACTCGGAGGTATGTTTAAGAATAATCGCCAGTCGATGTATGGGCTGAGCAGCAAATAAACAACGAACAGCATTATCGCAATGCAGGTTAAAGCCAGATACGTAGTGCTTATATATGCTCTACTTTCCTCGATTTCGCCCATTGCCAAAGCCTGTGATAGCCTGTTCCTTAGCCCATTAGCCATTCCCACATCAAAGAAACTCATCCAACTGACCACTGAGCTTATCGTCAGCCATATCCCGTATTGAAGTGGGTCAATATAGTTAATAGTTATCGGCACGATTAAAAGTCCAACCACAACGCTTCCCCCCTTTACGAATACGGAAAGGATAATATTTTTGTATATTTTTTTTGATCGTTCATTCTTGGCACGTAATAAATTCATACTTCTATACCTGCTGATGCCAATTTGGCATTGCTAACAGGTGCCGCAAAAGTAAGCAAACTATTGGAATTGGCCGCTTCAAGGTCTAGTTCTTGCCACCGATTCGTACAAAGCCAGATAGGCCTCGTACATCTGGCTGGTTGTAAAACTTCGCAAGTAGGATTTTCTGGCATTTGCCCTAGCCTTCTTGTAGGTGTCGAAACTGTGCACATAACTTAAAATGGCCCCCCGGAACTCTTCCACTCTATTTTTAAGCGCAAAACCATTGTTGCCGTCCAGAATTTCGGATATGCCCCCCACGTCCGACGCCAGGGCCGGGACACCGTAGCATAAAGACTCAAGAATGGAGACAGGCATCCCTTCGTATTCGGTGGGCAACAGGAAGAGATCGGCCTCCGGAATCAGTAAATGGGCGTTAGGGAATTCGCCCAGGCAATGGACGTTTTCGGGCAAATTAGTTGGTTGCTCCTTGTTACCGACCCAGTAAAATTCCACCCTCTGCCCATTTAATGACTGGGCTATTTCACAGAATAAGGCGAAATTTTTTGGCGGGGCCAGGCGTGCTATACAAATCACCGTAAAATGTCCGTCGATCTTGGAAAGGGTGGCAAGGGGTGGGGGAGCGATTTTCGCTTGGGTTTTGTAGTCACTCACGCCATTGTAGATGCAGACAACGTTTTTACTTATGCCTTCGGTAAGTAAATTATCCCGATCATACTTGCTTACGGTTACGATGTACCTGGCCCGGTGTTGCAGTACTTTCTCGAAGAAGAGAAACCTACGGTAAGCCACCCGGACTGAATCGAAACCATGCACGGTATAGATTATCTTGTGGGAGGGAAAGGCTAAGCGCCCCAAAAAGCCTATTTTGGAGGAATGCAGGTGTACCACATCGGGGCTAAATTCGCGAAAGATTCTCTTGAGTTCGAGATAGGTTCGAAGGTCATTAAGGGGACTTATGTTGCGTTGAAGGGTTTGGATGGGCCATTGCAAGACTTGGTCTGGCAATATATGCCACAAATCTCCCCCCGCCGAGGCGGCTACCATTACCTCATGACCGTCCGCGATCGATTCAGTTGCCAGGTTGACAATGATCGACTGGGAACCGCCAAGTTCCGACAGGGTAACGACGTGCAGAATTTTCACTTAACAGAAGGTGTTCGGTATGGATTCAAAAACTGGATTTGTTTTGACACTCGTCAAAATTTGATTCAAAGTTTGCCGAATTCAGGTAATCGACCAATGAATCGGCGTAAGTTCCGACGTTTGCGAAGTTGGCCCAACAATTTTTTGATAACGTTTCGTACAGTTCAGGACTACTGCAAACCCGTTGAATTTTTTTCAAAGAACTCTGCCAGTTCTGGGAAGGCGGAGGATTCATAAAAATGGCGGTTTTCATATCTTCGGAATAATTCGGGATTTCACCCACCGGAGTGACCACGCAAACGATGCCGTTTTGCATGGCTTCGGCTACGCTCATGGCCATTCCTTCGGCCCGGCTCATTTGGATCAGGAAATTGTAGTTTTTGAATATTCCCACTTTGGCGGCCGGACTCAGTTCGCCTTTGAACTGGACGAATGGTTCAAGGTTCCTCATTTCGATATGGGCGGCAATGTCGTCCCAATAGCTGTTCATTCGACCAAAAATGTCGAGCGACGCCTCAATGCCCTCCGAACGCAGATACTGAATTGTGTCTATGGCCAGCGGTATGTTCTTCACCGGATCTAATCGTCCCAGATAGATAAATCGAATTCCTTTTCCTGAGTTTAAAGGGGCGTTGGTTCTTTGCGGAGGAGTGGGTTGGATAAAAAAGGACACTCTCTGAATTGGGACCTTGGGACGAAAACTGCGCAAGACAAAATCGCTTACCGCCTTAGAATCAGTGAGAATTCCGTCGGCGTTCGCCAGGGCTAAGGTCGTGAACAGTCGGTCAGGAATATGGAAAAAATTTGTGCTGTGAACGAAAGATAGCAATCTGACTCTTTTCCTCAACTTTTTTACAACTACCCCCGCCAAAGAAGCTCGCCATAGGGAACAGACCAGCAGATCGGGATTGAAGCGGAGCAAGTACCTGATGGCCGATATGATTGCAAAGGCATATTTTATCGGCTGGGAAGGAAAGGAGACAAAAGCCATTTTTTCATCTGGTGAAAGATGCGAAATCAGCGTGGGGTCGATGGGGCCGAGGCAAACAATCCTCAAGTCAAATTCACGGCATAACCTGGGAACGGCCGACACCAAAGCCACTTCCACTCCTCCGAGCGTTAAGCCATGTAAGACATAAGCTACTTTGCTCTTAGAAGGAACCCGCCGGCTTGGATTAGGATTGGTTTGTTCCGGCTGGCTTATCTCTCTGGATGTTTCTCCGTTCATAACTGTCAAGAACTTACTACCCGATAGGATTCGATACCCTTCCGGGCGTGTTCCAGGCGGTAATTAACCTGAATAATGATGGCCAAAATCCAAAACCAGGGATACCAATAGTTTGAAATGAGAAAGAAATGCAGCAAGGAGCTGATAAGGCCGAACATGAGCGCAAACCGGAGCCGCCGGTCTTTTAATTTGAGTACTTTGTAAAAAAGAATCCCGCAGAATAGCAGGAAGAAGGACAAGCCCAGCAAGCCACTTTCCAGGACAAGGGTCAAGTACAATAAAATCGTCCCGCCTCGGCTGAATCCCAGCGAGTCATACACTGCAGGGCCATTCCCGAAAGTGAGCCGGAGTAAATCGGACTGCCAGAGGACATTGATGCCTTCCAGGAATCTGGCGGTGCGATCCTCCGCCGAACTTGAATAGGCTATCTTTAACACTATGATCTCATTGAGAACCGACGAAATGAAACGTAATGTGCCGTAGTTCAGGGTTAAAACAATGGTGATTGCGACGAGGATAAGGAAGTATTTCAGCAAAACCGAATAATTGAGGCTGACACTACTTTGCAATTTGCGTAAATTAGTGTTCCACATCAGCAGTAGTACGTAAGTCAGCGAGGCAATCAGCCATCCGGCCGTACTGAAAGTCAGAATGAAACATACCAAAATTAATACCAGCAATGGATAATAGAGAAGTTTTTTTTTACTGGAAAAGTAAATCGCTATGGGACCCAGCGCTTCGAGAAAATAAGCCAGATGTCCTGATTCTTCGACAAAAGACCGTAGTCTAATAAAATCCTTCAGCGCGAGCGGCTCGTATTCCGACACGGCGGGTCTAGGAATGTAGCTGTCTATATCAATGCCCAAGGCATTTTTGAGTAAAAACTCAGTGATACCGAATGCGCAAGTGAATAACACGCAGAGATAAATGGCCCCGTAAGTACTTCTGACAAATTTGGCACCAAATTTTTTTTGTAAAGCGTAGTAAATCTCCTTAATCAGATAATAATTGACCAATACAATATAGGAATACGCGACGAGATGGTTAATCGGCTTATTACTCCTGAAATGAGATTGGTTAATAAAAAAACCAAAATATACCGAGAGCAAAAACAATAGCATTACCAGATCGTCAACCTCAATCGTCAGGCTACGGTTCTTGTCGATGATTCCCCCAATAAAAAACAGACCCACACAAAAGATCGATAGAAAGACCGGGATCGTCACCGTGGAGGTAAGGGCGAAGGCACTCGTAAGGGAAAGGCAGGAAAGATAAATCAAAAACAGAACTCTCTCAATCATCACCTTCTGTTTTCCAGGATATTCAATATTTTATAAGTGGACCATATCAGGTAATAGTGGAAAGACTTCACCAACCTTGGTTGGGAACCTCCGTATCGGTTGAGAATGTCCAGCCGATCCTCGTTTATTTTGCCGCTAGAGGTGATGCTGTCCTGATGTATTCTGAAAATGGACACGTAAATATTCATGTACTTCACCTGGCCGTTTTCCAGCAATCGCAAAATATAGTCAAAGTCCGAAGCGTATCGGTAGGATAAATCATAGAGTCCGACGGAGATCAGCGAGCTACTGCGGTGGACAAACAAAGCCGGATGGGGAATAATTGTGCCGTGTTCGGTGAAGAGCAGATTTCGCCTGGTAATTTGAAAAACCTTGCGTTTGGAGATCGACTCACCTTCCAGCTTTAGCAGGTTGCCATAATACCCCAAGCAGCCGGGATTTTGACTGATGAAGTCCACAACCTCCTGTATTGTATTCTTATTAGCCAGGCAATCGTCCGAATTGAGTACCAGCATATAGTCACCGGAAGCGGCCCTGATGCCCCGATTGATGGCTTCGTACATCGAGCGGTCGCGCTCAACGATCACCTGACTGATTCGATCCCGGTAAGCATTGATTATTTCCAGCGTATTGTCTGCCGACTGGCCGTCGACTATGATGTATTCAATGTTATTGTAAGATTGGCCTATGACGCTTTGTATGGTTTCTTCCAAATATTTCTCCCCGTTGAACACCGGGGTGATTATGGTTATTTTGAAGTCGGCACTCATCCTATTTTTTAAAAAATATTCCATCTATCTCATAGAGCCGCATGGTTATGGGATGGTGGAAACCCGGTTCTAAGCTTTGAAGTTCAAACCCGAGCTCGTAAAGTCTTTGCAGGAGGGGCATGAACAGCGTTTGGCCTTTGTACATCTCAGCAAGAGGCATTTCGATTTGGATACCCTTCACGTACTTGATGCTATCTTGGGCACCCGCTAATATCTTTCCCTCATAACCTTGGGCATCGATCTTTATAAATAAATCGTCTCGCTTTGGGTCGATATAATCGCTGAAGATGCTATCGAGTCTTCTAACCGTTATCGATTCTGTCCCCGTGTAATGGACATTGGTAGCCTCGGTAATATAGTTATTGTTCATATCCAACAGAGAACTGCTGAAGGAATTACTCGAAATGTTGATAGTAGATTCTTCATCCTTATCGCCCATTGCTGAGTTTACTACATCCCAATTGGGGTCTTTACTAGCCACATCTTGCAGTAGTTTGAAAGCGTTAGCTAGTGGTTCAAAAGATAAGATCCTTCCTTTGTAACCCATTTCCCTAAGAAGGGAACCATATTGCCCAGCGTTGGCTCCTATGTCGATGACGACGTCAATGTTATGCAGTGTTAAAAGTTTTGCGGTCCTGCGCTGGGATTCGTCAGGGTATTTGGTGATCTGATAGCCAAGTCGATTTATTAGATCCTGTATCTGCTTTTTCATAGTATGTATTTTTGGATGCCGAACTATCTTTTTGCGCAAAAATAGGATAGTTCCAATTAGTATCCTTCTAAAAGAATGTCTTTCTTACTGTAATATTCTAATTCCAGTCAATGTTAAACAAAACAGCAGAATGGCTATCTCCATTCTGCTGCTGAAACATTCCTTGAAAATCGGGTTCGATCACTTTTTTTCCAATTCTTGCATTTTAAGGGTCAATGCCTGAATAGCTTGTTGTTGTTCTTTATTTGCGGTTTGCAACACAGTGTTTTGCTTTTTAAGGTCAATGAGGTAGAGCATCATTTCTTCCACCTTTTCCAGTAGAATGGCGTCGGTCTTTTGCAAATCGTTGCCATTCTGCACCATTTCCTGGGCACTGGGGACACCGGGCAAATGCTTGTTTTGTTTGATGAACGACTCGACCTCCTCTATTGAGCGTAGTTTGTAGTCGTCCTGGAGAACGTTGTCGCGCCAGTCAGCGGTACTTTTGACGGCTACCTTCACTCGTTCCGTCAGAATACCTTCCGAAACATAAAGCTTATAACCCGCTGGGGTGCTGTTTAGGCCCGTGCCAATCATAATGCCACCGGCATTGTTATTAATCAAGTGTGAGTCAGCCGTAAGTGTCCAGTTACGGTCAAGGCTCTCAGCGGCCTCGCGTGCACCAGCCGTGGATGCGCGCATGACGTTTCCGCTGCCATCTACATATAGTGGGTAAATCGTACCCGATGAAGCAGGCAGGTTCTCAAGCCGCACTCCCTCCCCGATGCTTCCTCCGGCTGATACATGGAGACGGGCAGTAGGGGCGGAATTCCCAACCCCTATCTTAGAGGTAGGGTTGCCTAGAACGATGGAATTGCTTTGGTTAACCACCGCATTGGATCCAATAGCAGTAGCATTGCTAAGGTTCGCCGCTCCAAGATTAGCATCTGCTCCAATAACTGTATTACTAAATCCATCCACGTTTGCGATTCCAGCGTTAGCACCTATGAAAGTGTTGCTGCTTCCAATGGTTGTACTCCTACCAGCTTGGTTTCCTAAGAAGGCATTATTACTTGCAATAGTGTTGAGGCGTCCAGCGTCAAATCCTAAAAACAGGTTGAAACTCCCCGACGTATTGTCAAACCCAGCGCTTGGGCCAACAAACATATTTTTCTCCCCGTCATTGTTTTTGTTACCTGCGAATGGGCCAATAAATGTGTTATTACTTTTTATAGTGTTGTTTTCACCCGCACCGGGCCCTAAAAACGTATTGTAGAAACCCGATGTGTTTGATTTACCTGTAGTCCAGCCAATAAAAGTGTTACTACTAGCCGTTGTGTTGGCCATTCCGGCTTGTATGCCAATAAAAACATTGTTTGCGCCATCGTTTACACTCCCTGCCGAAGCGCCGATATGCACATTTCCACCAGCGCCCGTTGGAGACGAAGGTCCGGAGTTTGGCCCCAGAAACACATTGTTTGTCCCCGGTGATCTCAAAAATGAAGTATTATTGAACCTGATTCCGCTAGCCGACGGGAGGTTGATATCCCCGTTCACATCCAGCCGCTGCAAAGGACTGGTAGTCCCTATGCCGACATTACCCGCCGCAAAGGAGATGTTAGAACCCGAAGTAGTCCATTGACTGGTACCACCGCTGGATGCGGGGGCGAGGTAAATCAGGCCGGTTGCGTCCAGCGAGAGTACCTTGCCATTAGCGGGCTGGGTGGGAGAGGTGCTATTGAGGTTTGACATCCTCACCCCTTGGTTGCCGATGACTAGCGGCTGCCCGGTAGGCGTGGTGATTTGGTTTTGGGCCTGGCTGGTAAGGGCGGCGGCCAGCAGGCAGAGGACGAAGGTAAATCTCTTTTTCATAGTTTGATTTGGGTAGGAATGTTTCACATTGAATCAAAACAACGCTTCTAAGGTAAGCACTTAAACCAAAAACCGAAAATGAAAATTATCTAACGGTACTTTTGGAGGGCAAAGTAAAGAACTGAATGTATCCTACCGAGACCGAGTGGACAAGTTTACGAAAATCGGCGGTGAATTTTTTCTTTTTTGAATAGAATAAATACAAGAGCGACCAAACCGCCGAAAATGGCAAACCCCAAGGCGTAAAACGTACGCTTTGGGCTGCTTCGCCAGTTGGGTACCATGGGTGGCTCCAGCACTTTCAGTACGGGGGCATCTTCGAGGGCCTGTAGTTTAGCCGCTTCGAGTTGGCGGGCGAGTTCACCGTAGAGGGTCTGGGCTTGTAAATAATCGTTTTGCAACCGCTGTTCCTCTATTTTAGCCACGTTGGTATAGGCATTGCGATTACGGTCGCGGTAGGCGTTGAGGATTCCTTCGGCGCGGCGGTACTTGTCTTTGGACTCGGCCATTTGCCGCCGCAGGAAAGCCACCTTCTCCGTTTTCTTGCCGCCCCGGTACTCGGTCACGAAGGTCTTGAGGTAGTCGAGACTGAAAGTGGCGCAGGCGGCGGCTAGGACGGGATCGGGCATATTGACTCCGACGGTCAGGACGCCAGTCATCTTATCAATGCCCGCCGTAACGCGCGATTTGACATTTTTCAGCGCGCGTTCCTGCTCCTTGCTAAGCATAATCAGCGTGTCGCCCTGGGCGAGTTGTTGGGCCGAAAGTGGTTTGGCTTTCTTATCAAAATAAGTTACCAGATCCACCTTTTTACCGTCGCTGGTCGGTAACGGGGTGGAAAGTAATTTCAGCAGAAAGGGCATACTGGCCAAAATGCTGGGGTATAGGTCGGGTCGAATGGCTTCCGAATTGTTCTTGCCCAGCGAAATACCCGCCATACTCGCCAGATCGCTCAGTCCCCCCACGCTGCCCAGACTAGAAGAAAACTCGGGTAAGACTTTTGCCGTAGCCTCGTACTCTTCGGGCACCAGCCACGAAAAACCGTAGCCAATACCGCCAAAAAGCAGTCCCGCCAAGAACAGCGTCAGCCAGTATTTCCTGAAGAAAGAAAAAATATCGCCCAAACTCACTTCGACGATGCCGTTAGCGGGGTCGGAAGGGTTTTTATTCATGACAAAACAAGGTAACTAAACGGCTGAACGAAAATCAAATATTAATAGGTCTGGATAAATTACGGAGTACTAATAATAGTAACTATTTACTAAAAAATTGAGACGAGCGTGATGGCCAGCGTACCTAATAGGGAAAGGATCGCGATGCGTTCGCCGGGGGAAGTTACGCGGCCAGGCTTGAGGATTTTGGCCGGCACATTGATGGTAGTACCGGGCGTGATTTTGGGACGAATTGGAACGAAAAAGAAACTATCGGTGCGGTCTAGGCGGCCATTGGCGTAGGACACAAACGCTTTGCTCTTTCGGGCAGTGTCGGAGTAGCCCCCGGCCTGAGCAATATAGTCACTGAAACTGAACGCCGGGTCGTAGTTGACGATGGAGGGGTTCAGCACCTCGCCCATGATGCGGACGGTCTCGAGGCGCTGCGGGATAATGATGGAGTCTTCCTCCTGCACCAGGATGTTGGCGGGCTGATTGGGATTGTTCAAAATAGACACCATATCTATACCAACGAGTTGCCGCTGGATGAGTGGCGATGTCAGGACAGCTAATGAGTCAGCCCGGAGCTTCTTCTGGCGCGATGTCAGAAGATTTTCACCCGACTCTTTGAGGACTCTTTTTTCGAGAACGGCGCTTTCAAGCGCCTGGCTGTCTTTTTCTTCCGTTTCCGTAATCTCCCGAGTCAATCGTGCTCCGGCTAGGTAGGCGTTAGCCTTGAGGCCACCCGCCCGCTGGATGACATCCGAAATGCGCTCGGCGTTATTGAGGATGGCATAGCGCCCCGGATACATGACCTCCCCTTCGAGAACGATGGTTTTTTGCTCTTCATAATTCGGGGCTTTTCGAACGAATACTATGTCGAATGGCATTAATTCAAATTGCCTTTTCTCCGGCAAAATCTGCAACTCTTTCCCCAAGTCGAAGGCCAGTATGTTGGTCGTTCTGGCGGCATCGGGCGAGGCGGAGTCACCCTCGACGCGGCGCGCCACTTCCACGCGATAGGGAATGGCCCCTTCGGAATAGCCCCCGGCCAGGTAAATGAGGTCCGACACCGTCATCCCTTCGGCGTAGGGAAAAGAGGTGGCGTTGTTCACTGCACCCTGGATGGACACCGTTTCTGCTGATTTCAAGTCTTTGACCGACTTGACGATCACCTCGTCTTCGCGCTGCAGCGGGATGTCGGCAATTTCGCCGCGCATGAGTTTACCCAGATCGAAGGAGAGGATCTGGGGCTGGAGCAGGTCGTTCTTACGGTTGATGATGGCCCGGTTCAGAAAAGCATCTTTCTGCAGGCCCTCGGCTTTTTGGATAATATCTTTGACGGTCAGACTTCCCTCCTCGAGGGCGTAGAATCCGGGGCGATACACTGCCCCTTCGATCAACACTCTGTTTTCGTAACGATTCAGAATTTCCCCCACTTCGTACAAATCCCCATCCTTGGGAATAAACTCGGCGGCCTGGTCGGCGCTGATCAGACCAACCTTGAATTCTTTTCCAGTATTGCGCTGGTACCGGATGGCGGCGGTGTACGCCTTGCTTGTGAACCCGCCCGCGTACCGCATCAAATCCTGGAAAGTATCGCTCTGATTGGCTTCAAAAATGCCTTCGCGCTTCACTTCCCCTACCAGTTCCACCCTGGCTTGGTAGGGATAAACCATGACGATGTCCTGATCCTGGAGCGTGATGTCGTTTTTCCAGTTGGCATCCACGATGAGTTCGTAAAGGTCGAATTTGGCCACGACGTTATTGTTGCGGATCACCTCGATTTTACGAAAGGAGCCGTTTTCGCTGGGGCCACCCGAGGCGTAGAGGGCATTGAAAGCAGTAGATAAGGACGAGACCGAGTAGGAGCCGGGACGGGTCACTTCGCCGGTTACGATTACATTGATCGTGCGGATATTACCCAGGGTGATGTTGGCGTAGGTTCCGCTGCCGGGTCGGTTCAGGGAAGAAAAAGCCTGGCGCAAACGGCCGACAATGCGCTCTGAGGCGGCCTCGATGCTCAACCCGCTCACAAAAACCGGGGCGAGATTGAGCATTTTCACAGTGCCTTCGGGGCTGACTTTCAGGCGAAAATTCTCGACGGAATTACCGTAAACATCCACGATGAGTTCGTCGTCGGGGCCCAGAATATAGTTTTTGGGCGTGGCCAAACGAAGATTCGGCGCAAAATCCATGAAAGCATTTTGGAAGATTGGCGCTCCGAAAATGCGTTTTTGCGTGTCGGAAAGTTGCGGCCTTTTATTGCCCCTGAACTGGTCCTGATTTTTGTTTCCAAAACGATCGTCCGGGTATTGCTGAAACATATCCTGCGGATCTTCGGCGGAGCCGGTGATGATGCGGCTGCGGGTGACCCCCAGCGTGTCGCGCTTGCCGCCTACCCGATTACCGCCTTCGGTCTGAGCCCCTTCCAACTGTCGGCGCAGTTTAGCAATGTCGTCCAAAGTGAAGCCTCTGGCCAGAGCAGCCTGTTCGATCTCCATGTCGGACATGCCGCTGGCCTTAGCCTGTTGGTAGTATTTGAACATTTGCGAGGTGGACATCTGCGAGGGGTTGGGTGTCTGGGCCAAAGCCGGAACCGCCAAAAGCAGGGTCAGGCAGCAAAACAGAAAAAACAGATAGCGCACGGGATGGGTGTTATGTTGCAATTTGGGTTGTTGGGTTGTTGGGTTGTTAGGTATTAGGGTCTTTCTTGTTAAATTCTAGGGGTTCAGTTCCGGGTACTGACCTAATACCTAATACCTAATACCTAAAAGACAAATTATGCTTTCACCACGCCAATACTCAATTCCTTCAGTTGCTGGTCGGCGATGGGGGAGGGAGTGTCGATCATCACGTCGCGGCCTGAGTTATTTTTCGGGAAAGCGATGAAATCGCGGATGGAGTCGGCTCCGCCGAAGAGGGAGCAAAGGCGGTCGAAGCCGAAGGCGATGCCCGCGTGCGGTGGTGCCCCAAACTCGAAGGCATTGAGCAGGAAGCCAAATTGCGCCTGCGCTTCCTCGGCGGTAAAGCCCAGGATTTCGAACATCTTCTTCTGGAGTTCTTTCTGGAAAATCCTGACCGAACCACCACCCACTTCCACGCCGTTGATGACCATGTCGTAGGCGTTGGCTCGGACCTTCCCCGGCTCGGTCGCCAGCAGGGTGATGTCCTCCGGTTTGGGGCTGGTAAAGGGGTGGTGCATGGCGTACCAGCGACCTTTGGACGCATCGTGTTGATCCTCGCCGTATTCCAGCAGCGGAAAATCCACCACCCACAGCACGCGGTACTCACCGGCGGGGCGCAGACCCAGGCGGTTGCCCATTTCGAGGCGTAGTTCACTGAGTTGCTTGCGGGCTTGGTCGGCCTCGCCCGAAATCAGCAGTAGCAGGTCGCCGGGCTGGGCGTCGAAAGCTTCGGCCCACTGTTGTAGACTGGCTTCGTCGTAAAATTTATCGACGGAGGATTTTAGCGTTCCCGGTCCGCCGTCGCGGTCCTCGTTGCAGCGCATATAAATAAGTCCCTTGGCCCCGATTTGCGGCCGCCGCATCCAGTCGGTCAGTTCGTCGAGTTGCTTGCGGGTGTAGGAGGCCGCGCCGGGAACGCGGATGCCGGCCACCAGTTCGGCGTCGTCGAAAACGCTGAATCCCTTGCCGGCAGTCAGGTCGCGATCCGCGCCTTTCAGCTCCACGAACTCCATCCCGAAACGGATGTCGGGCTTGTCGGAGCCGAAGCGCTGCATGGCTTCGGCGTAGGTCATGCGCGGTACCTCGGGCAGGTCGATGTTTTTTACATTTTTAAATAAGTTGCGGATCAGTCCCTCGAAGGTGTTCAAAATGTCCTCTTGGGTCACGAAAGCCATCTCGCAGTCGATCTGGGTGAATTCCGGCTGGCGGTCGGCCCGAAGGTCTTCGTCGCGGAAACACTTGACAATCTGGTAGTAACGATCAAATCCCGACACCATCAGCAGTTGCTTAAACGTCTGCGGCGACTGCGGCAGGGCGTAGAACTCGCCCGGATTCATGCGGCTGGGCACCACGAAATCGCGGGCGCCTTCGGGCGTGGACTTGATGAGCACGGGCGTTTCGACCTCGATGAAATCCAGGTCGTCGAGGTAGCGGCGGGTGTGCCGCGCCACCTGGTGGCGCAGCATGAGGTTCTGGCGAATCGGCGTCCGGCGCAGGTCGAGGTAGCGGTACTTCATGCGCAAGTCCTCGCCGCCGTCGGTCTCGTCTTCGATGAGGAAGGGCGGCAGCTTGGCCGGATTGAGCACGATCAGCTCATGCACCCGCACTTCTATATCGCCCGTGGGCATTTTATCGTTCTTGGAGTAGCGCTCGATCACCTTTCCCTTGGCAGCCACCACGAACTCCCGGCCTAGGGCACGGGCGTTTTCGAGCAGTTCCCTGCTGGCGTCGCTTTCCTCAAAAAGGAGCTGCGTGATGCCGTAGCGGTCTCTTAGGTCAACCCAAAGCATACCGCCTTTGTCGCGGCTCCTTTGAACCCATCCGCAGAGGGTAACTTCTTGGTTATTATGTTCTAAGCGTAATTCTCCGCAGGTGTGCGTTCTCAGCATGAGCAAAAGTAAATTCAATTTCTACCGGGTAGCCGGCCCTTCGCGGGGCAAAAGTACGTAATTTTACCAAATCTACCGTGAATCCCTTTATTATGAAATCGTCCGCCTCCGTCACTTGCTCCCTGCTCCTTCTCTTGGGCTCTGTCACTGCCTGTTGGGAGAAAGCCCCCGTCACGCCCGGTGAAAGATCCCAAAACTTCCAGACTGTCCCCGAGCGCTACCCCGTGGCGCCTGGCTTAGTGGACGAGGCTTCGGGCTTGGCCGATAGCCGTACGATCAGCGGCTACCTGTGGACGCACGAGGACGCGGGTAGCCCCGCCGAGTTGTTCTTGTTGAGTCACGATGGCAAGGATGTGCGCCGATACGCCCTGCCCGGTATCAGGAACATCGACTGGGAAGATATCGCCGTGGGCGGCGGACCCGAAAAAGGCGTTAGCTACATTTATGTGGCTGACATTGGTAACAACGACGCCAGTCCCGCCTTCGGTACCCACACAATTTACCGGCTGCCGGAATTGAAAAAATTAGAAGAAGGGTTCGTTGCGGATAAAATCGCCAAAATAAGGTTTCGCTATCCCGATAGCACGCCCGATGCCGAAACTTTACTCCTAGATCCCATTACGAACGATCTGTTTATCGTCACCAAAGAATTGGAAGGCGCCCGGCTCTATCGCCTGCCTAACCCGCAATCGACGGAGGGGACGATGACCGCCGAGCTGATTGGCAACGTCCCCGCCCTGCTCTTGGCCACGGGCGGCGACATTTCGGCCGACGGCCAGGAAATCCTGATTCGTAACTACACCAACATTTACTATTGGAAACGAAAAGCGGGTGAAACCATCGGCCTAACGCTCATGCGCGAGGCGACTAAGCCCGTGCCCTACGCCCTAGAACCGCAGGGCGAGGCCGTCTGCTTCGACCGCGAGATGAAGGGTTACTACACTTTCAGCGAGAAGCGAAATGCGGCGGGAGTGGCGTTGCAGTATTTTGGGCGTCGGTGAAAAGAAGGGGCAAAGTTCCAGAGGCACAAAGGCACAAAGGCACAAAGGCACAAAGTTCCAAAGGCACAAAGTTTTTGTGGCACAAAGTGTTAGTGGGGGTTGTCTTTTATCTTTCGGATTAGACTAGATAGCATTCTTTCGATTTCCAGGCTTTGGGGATGCAATTGGTCAAATTCCTCTTTTGAGAGGTAGCCCAAATTTAATGCTATCCCTATTTGGGTTTGTACTTCGTAGAGCGAGCCAATGGCAATCTGTAAAAATCGCACGTAATCGCCCGTGCTTCTACGGCCGTAACCCTCGGCAATGTTACTAGGAATCGAAACTGCCGACCGACGAATCTGAGACGTAAGAGCAAACTGTTCGGTATTTGGAAAGGAAGAAGTAGCTCTATAAATGTTCGTTACAAGCACCATAGCTTTCTGCCAAACCAGCAAATCCCGATACGTATTGATCATAATGGTTTTTTTTACTTTGTGCCTTTTTGTCGGAACGCTACACGCCTCGGGGCGCCCCGCGCTTTGTGCCTTTGCGCCTCTGGAACTTTGTGCCTCCTAAATCAAGTGGTTTTTATAAGCAAAAGCCACTGCCGCCGCCGTGTTCTTGGTGCCGGTTTTTTCCAGGATACGCAGGCGGTGGCCTTCCACGGTGCGGGGGCTGATGAAGAGTTTTTCGCTTATTTCGATGGTCGAAAGTCCATCGCAGAGGAGCTGGAGTACCTCCTGTTCGCGGTTGGATAGGCCTACGTTGTGGGCGTTGGCGAAGAAAGGTTGCTTGCTGTGGCTGCGGGCGACCATTTTGCGATGCATGGCCTTCGACACGAAGTCGCTGTAATAGAAGCCCTCTTCGGCCACGCGGCGGATGGCCTTCTCCACTTCGTCGGGTGAGGTGTCTTTAAGCAGATAACCGTGGACGCCTTTCTCCAGCATGTGCAGGATGAAGCGGTCTTCGTCGTACATCGAGACGACGATCACCTTCACCTCCGGGTGCCTTCCTAGCAGGATTTCGGTGGCCTGCATACCGTCCATGACGGGCATCTGCAAGTCCATCAGCACAATATGCGGCTCTAGAACCGCCACCTTATTCAGCAATTCCTGCCCGTTGGCCGCTTCGTGGACAAAGGAAAAGTCCTCCACACCACTCAACATGGAAATGAATCCCTTCCGAAACAGTTCATGGTCGTCGGCAATGGCGAGTTGAATCATTTTGTCGGTGTTGGTGGTTTTTTGAATTGTGTAGAGGTTGAACTGATTTCCGATCATTCTTTAGTTCAAATTGTTGGCAGCAAGCAAATTCAAATCTCATTACCTCGCTACTCCCATCGGCTTTCTAAACGGATGCAGGGGCTCTGGCTTCGGCTTTTCCTGCGGCTCAATCGGAATCTGAATTCGTGCCCGCGAACCCCGCGTGCCCGGTTTCCGGTAACTGACCAGCCCGTTTATCACGCTAAGGCGGCTCTCGATGTTGCGCAGTCCCAGCCCGGCCTTGTTGGTGGCCTGAAGGGCGGCGGGGTCAAACCCCTTGCCATTGTCGGTCACCCGTAGCTCGATTTTGCCTTGCGCAAGGTGCAGGTCGATCACAATTTCGTCGCAGTTGGCGTGTTTGATGGCGTTGTTGACGAGTTCTTGCGTGATACGGTACAGGGCTAATTCCACGCGGGGCGACTGGCGGGGAATCTCTTCGCCGTCGTAGTAAAACTGCACCGATGGGGCGTGACTTTCGCCGATGCGTTGAATAAACTCCTCAATGGCCGCCACCAGCCCGAACTGATCCAGCGTGGTGGGTACTAGGTCGCGGGTGATGCGGCGGACGTGGATGATGGTTTCTTCCACGAGCGACTGCGCTTTATTGAGCGTCAGTTCGGCGCGGGGGGTGCTAAGGGAGTCGGCGTCCGAAGGCGACGAAACCAGCCGGGGCGAGTCTTTGTAAAGGATTTTGGTGAGCTGGTTGAGACTCAGCTTGGTCAGCGAAAGCATAGTGCCGATGTCGTCGTGCAAATCCTGCGCGATGCGTCGCCGCTCGCTTTCTTCGGAATGGAGAGCGGTCTCAAGCAGCATCTTCTGGTAGCTGCTCTCGATGTCGCGCAGTTTCTTCTCCTGCTCGAGTTGTTTTTTTTGGTAGTAAATAACGAAAATGATTGCGAATCCCGCCATCATAAGCATGGCGGAAGTCGCAATCAACAAGGCCAGTCGGATCTGTTCAGGCGTGAAGGGTGTCATGGTGCGAACGGGTAAGCCAAATGCCAATTGCAAAAAGTGAGAGGGAAATTATTTCGACGATAAATGGAATATCGTCGATAAAACCTAACTGTAGCTTGTTTTCCCAGGTATTGGTATAGTACCAAAACGGAAAATAAAAGATGTTCCCTGAGTAGAATATCAGCAGGCCCGCACAGACCCAGAAAAACGGATAGCCCAGAATGTTATTGATCGCCAAGGTCTTGATTATTTCATAAAAATACAGCAAAACCCATAAAATGATCAAAACACTTTCCACAACTTGCGAATACCGGCCCACCAGATGGTTATGCAGGTCGGACAGGTTGTGGTTGCTGGCGTAAATATCCAACAGCGCCATGGGGCCAAATGCCACTATTGAATAAAGAATGACTCGCCTGACTGCTACCGACCGGAAGTTGTAATAAAACATCCCACTGAACAAAGCGTACCGAAATGGCACGAAAAGGTTCAGCAAGAGGATGTTATTGGTGCGGTGAGCCGCAAGGTACATCATCCATAGCCCAACGGCCAGATCCAGCAGTAAAAAGACGAACAGCAGCCGGAAGGCCCCTTTGGCGTGAGCAAATCTCAGCCAAGCCAAACATAAAGGCAATAGGACGAAAAACACGGCGGAACTCGCCAGCGGGTAACGGGCTATGTACGTAAAAACATCCATAGGTTGCGGGGTAGGGTTCCCACGTGCATGAGATAGTTATGTACGGCGGACGGTTTACGGGTTGCAGTGGTGAGGGCAGCAGGGACCGCCAGTCAGCGCGTCGCCGCCGGGCATATCCTTCAAGCCGATCCGGGTGCTGGTAAGGTCTTTGCCATCGGCATCGACAGCCACCACCACGAGCTGATCGCTGATTTCTCTGTCTTCGGTTTTGGCGAAATAAAAGCGCAAGCCCACGCAGCCGTCCTTCTGCAGGAGTTTTTGCAATTGATTGCCGCCGAAAAACTGGGCCTCGGTGAAGGTGCCGGGTTTTTTCTTGTTTTCTTCCTGGTTTTTTTGGTAGCGCTCGGTAAGCTTCGAGGCGGTGACGGCGGAGACGAATTTGCCCTCGTCCCCGGTAAATTTGTAAGGATCCATACGATTAGGTTTATTG
>Ga0105045_10000356_pt1 | contig 32015 bp, 25 predicted proteins | sample MAT02_FD_78089 | JGI IMG/M metagenome (GOLD analysis project Ga0105045, IMG submission 78089) | Freshwater microbial communities from Lake Fryxell liftoff mats and glacier meltwater in Antarctica - MAT-02 (megahit assembly) | ecosystem: Environmental > Aquatic > Freshwater > Ice > Liftoff... | reverse complement strand
TGATAGCGATTAGAAGCTATAGGATTATATACCATTACATATAAAATAAAGTCCAATAAGCGCTATCTTTTTCATTGATTCTTCTTCAAAAAATATTTCCATAGCGAATGGCGTGCAAGTATTTTGTGAATCGACTGAATAAAAATATATTCCTTTATTTTGGACTATTTTATAAATCCAATAGGTATTACTTTAATGGAAGACCAGCTAAGTCAATAAGAAATGCGTACTCCATGGCAGTCTCTCTTAATTTTTTGAACCTACCTGACGCACCGCCATGACCTGTCTCCATATTGCAATATAGCAGTAGAGGGTTCTTATCGGTTTTCATCATGCGCATTTTTGCCACCCACTTCATAGGCTCCCAGTATTGTACCTGTGAGTCCCAATATCCTGTGGTAACAAGTGTAGCAGGATAGTTTTTGGCTTCTATATTGTCATAAGGACTGTAAGACTTCATATAGTCGTAGTAACTTTTGTCTTTGGGATTACCCCACTCGTCAAACTCACCTGTGGTAAGTGGAATGGATTCGTCAAGCATTGTGCTTACTACATCAACAAAAGGTACAGCTGCTAGAATCCCTTTCCATAGGTCAGGACTCATATTCATAACAGCTCCCATGAGCAACCCACCGGCACTTCCGCCTTGAGCAAAAAGCTTGTCTTTGGCAGCGTATCCTTCTTTGACTAGATATTCGCCACAATCTATGAAATCCGTAAATGTATTCTTTTTGTTTAGAAATTTACCATTTTCATACCATTGGCGTCCCATCTCTTGGCCACCTCTAATGTGAGCAATTGCAAACCCAAATCCTCTATCCAACAAGCTGAGCCTAGCAGATGAGAAATATGGATCCATGCTATAACCATACGATCCATAACCATAAAGTAGGAATGGTCGAGTACTGTTTTTCTTAAATCCTTTTTTATAGACAATAGATAGTGGGATCATAGTGCCGTCTTTAGCTCGGACAGTAACACGCTCAGAGGTATAATTATCAAGATTAAAGCTACCTATGACTTCCTGCTGCTTGAGTAAGGTAAGTTTTTGGTCTATCACATTATAGTCATAAGTTGTATTGGGCGTGGTCAATGAAGTATAGTTTAGGCGCAATACGTCAGAATCAAAATCAGGGTTGTTACTCGTACCTGCAGTGTAAGTTGACTCTTTGAAAGCGATATAATGTTCGTCTTTTCCCGTCCAAGGCTTTATTTTGAGTTGCGTGATACCTCCTTTGCGTTCAGATATGACCATAAAGTTTTTAAACAGATCTAAATCTTCTATGTAAATCTTAGGGTCATGGGCTATCAGATCAGACCAGTTTTCTTTAGTGGTTTTGGTTTCGGGACACGTCATAACTTTGAAGTTTTCAGCATTGTCTTTATTGGTTCGGATATACCATTTGTCATCATAGTGACTGATATCAAACTCTAGTTTTCTTTCTCTAAGTTGGAACATCCTGAAAGCTCCGGAAGGATTGTCAGCTTCTAGGATCTGATATTCGTTAGCAAGTGTAGCCGAAGAACCTATGACAAGGTATTTTTTAGACTTGGTTTTGAATATATAGGTATTAAAGGTTTCATCTTTTTCATGATGAACAAGTTTATCTGTACTTACTGGTGTGCCGAGCGTATGTTTAAATATTTTGAAAGAGCGCAGCGCATCATCATTTTTGGTGTAGAAAACAGTTTTGTTGTCATTTGCCCAAGTGACTCCACCATTCGTATTAGGAATGACATCTGTAAGCATCTCTCCGGTGATTAGGTTTTTGAATCTGATCGTATATTGGCGGCGACTTACAGTATCTTCGCCATAAGCTATGATGGCATTATCTGGACTAACAGAACGACCGCCGACGGCAAAATACTCAAAATTTTCTGCTAGCAGATTGACGTTGAGCATGATCTCTTCGGCTGCTTCTAGCGTTTCTTTTTTGCGGCTATGGATAGGGTACTCTTTTCCTTCATCATATCTGGTGATATAAAAATAACCATTTTCTTTATAAGGTACCGACATGTCTGTTTGCTTGATTCTACCTTTTATCTCCTCAAAAAGTTTTTCTTGAAAAGTATCGGTATGCGCCATCATTTTTGTGCGATAGTCATTTTCTGCATTGAGGTAATCGACTACTTTTTTGGTTTGTGCATCGGGATTTTTATCATTTTTTTGTTTATCCGACAATCTCATCCAATGGAAGTTATCTGGCCTCATATCTCCATGATATTTGTGCTCATGTGGTATGATCTCAGCTACGGGTGCATCTAGATTTGACGGTTTAGCTAGTTGACTTTCGATAAAATTAATGTCATTCATTTCAGAAGTATTAGTGTTTTGTTTGCAGGATTGGAATGCAAAAGTAATATAAACTACCGTCATTAGGTAGGAAAATTTAGGAATCAAAGATTTCATAACATTAGCGATTGGATGGTTAAATATTTAAAAGTAACGTAAAAGTAAGTCTAAAGATACAATTTTTTTAATAAAAGATGATAAGTTAAAATAATATCAATATTTTGCGGTCGTAATGAGACTTAACACATCATATAAAGACATTTTTTTGCTTTCTCTGCCTATAATGCTGGGCAGTGCGGCGCAAAACGTAATAGTTTTGTCGGACAATGTTTTTCTGTATCATTATGATTATGTAGATTTTGCAGCGTCTGGACTGATAGGAGTTTTTTACTTAATTATAGCGAGTATTGGCTATGGATTTTCGCGAGGTGGCCAGATTATCATTGCAAGACGACATGGGGAACGCAATTTTGAGGGTGCAGGCATGAACTTCAGAGCATTATTTTTCTTTGAGTTCTTGTTATCGATTATTATATTTTTATACCTCCATTATGGGAGTGCTTCTTTTTTTCAGTACTTCATTAAGAATCCTGAGATTTATGAAAAGTGCATTGACTACATTGGTCCTAGGAGTTGGGGAATATTTTTTAGTTACTTAGGGGTCTCAATTATTGCTTTTTATACAGGTATAGCACGCACTAAGTTTATAATGATAGACACAGTGGTACTCATTGTAGTGAATGTGTTACTTAACTATGTCTTGGTTTTTGGTAAGTTCGGGTTTGAGCCAATGGGAATAAAAGGTGCAGCAATAGCAAGTACGATTGCTGAGGCAGTAGCATTTGTAGTGTTTGTGGTCTATATGTATTTTGATAAAGAAATCAGGAAATACAAATTACTAAGCTTTAACTTATTCAAGAAAGACACTTTTTACAATATGTTTAGTGTCTCTTTACCGATTGTATTTCAGTCGATACTCGGGATTGGTTCATGGTTTATATTTTTTACTTTTATAGAAAATGTAGGAAGCAGAGAGTTAGAGATTTCTAATATGATGCGAACTATTTATTTGATATTGTCCATACCATGCTGGGGATTTTCGGCCGGAATCAATACATTGGTAAGTAATTTTATAGGTTACAAAAAGCGTCAAGCCGTGATGCCGCTTATCTACAAAACCATCAATATCAATTTATTGATTACTTTTCTGATATCGCTACCTGTGATACTATTCCCAGAGTATATATTGTACCCGCTTTTCGGCAAATCAGATATGACCCTTATACAAGTGACTAAGCCATATCTACCTATATTGTTTTTGATATTAGGTGTTTTTAGTGTAGGAGGAATTATGATCAATGGTCTGATAGGAACTGGACATACTAAGACGGCGCTTTTTATCCAAACGATATTTACTGCTGGCTACATCATTTACTCTTACTTGGTGATGAAGCAAAACTATTATGGATTGAATTGGGCTTGGGCTGCAGAGATTTTTTATTGGGGAGGTATAGCGATTATGTCGTGGTACTACATGCGATCCAAAAAATGGTATGTACATAAGTTTTAAAGTGGGTTCACTTTTTAATTAAAAAATCATGAATTATTGAAAACTAGATACAGCATTTTAGAAAAGTTTACCAGAGTAGAAGTTTTTAAGTTTGTTTTTTTTGGTTGTCCCTGGGAATAATATTTAGTGTGCTTTTAAAAAATGGATAAAATATCTAGCATACAGATATAAATAGAAAAAGGTGAAACTGAATATTCAGAATCACCTTTCTATTAACTAACAAATCACCTTTTATTTTACAAAGATTTCTATTTAGCTACTTGCTTTGAAAATGTATCCCCTATTGAGACTGTGTAAGCAACTGAAAAATCCTAATGTTTATTACAAAGACACACCTTAGAATGTGGTTTTTAATTATTTATGGAAGACTTACATTTCATTCTTCTATATTTTATAATTATAAGGCAAAGGTACATTGTTTCGTGATGCGGTGTATATTCTTTAACTCATAGTTAACAAAATATAATTTTACAATAGCTAAAAAAATAGCTTGATTTATGTGTTTAATTTTGTTATAAATGTTTATACGTTATTATAATCTGTTTAGTGTCTGTATGAGTAATTTAGTTAATTATACTTTTTTGATTAAAAAACATTTATAAAAAGAAAAATTTTGCCCTAATAGATTGCTATTTCTTAACAACTTTAATCACTTTTATTGTCTTTTGGACTTTAGGTTTAGTACTTACTGCTTTTTTCTTAACGGGTGAATCTTCAGTAGATGAGATTAGGCGATAGTATGTTGCAGACAGTGGGGGAATGTTAACCATCAGTGTATGATTGCGACCATTCCATTCTTCGTGGACAGAGCTTATATTTAGTTCTATAGCAAAGTTGCTTCCCCAGTATTTTTTATCATCGGTATTGAATATAAGTTGCCAGGTTTGGTTGGCATTCAGTCCTATTCTGTAGTCTATATGTGGTGTTGTATTCATATTGAGGACAATCATAATGACATCATTTTTGAGATCTGACTTTCTTTGAAAAATAAGTATTGAATTATTACGATCTCCTGCGTCCACCCATTGGAAACCTTCAGGACTAAAGTTGTAATGATAAAGTGCTTTCTCAGAAGTGTAAAGATGATTAAGTGCTTTGACGGTTTCATTGAGTCCTTTGTGAGACGGGTAGTCAAGTAGTTTCCATTCTAGTTCCCAAGTGAAGTTCCACTCATTGTAGGGAGCTAAATCGCAGCCCATGAACAAGAGTTTTGTGCCAGGGTGCCCATACATATAAGCGTACAGAGTGCGCAGGTTGGCAAATTTTTGCCATTCGTCTCCAGCCATTTTAGCTAACATAGATGCTTTACCATGTACGACTTCATCGTGTGATAGTGCGAGCATGAAGTTTTCAGAAAATGCGTAGGTCATGCTGAAGGTGATATTGTTTTGGTGAAACTTTCGATAGATCATCTCTCTTTTGAAGTAGTCTAAAGTGTCGTGCATCCAGCCCATCATCCATTTCATACCGAAACCTAATCCTCCTTCATACACTGGTCTAGAGACCATAGGATAAGAGGTAGATTCTTCTGCGATAGTCTGAATGCCAGGAAAATTTTTATAAACAGCAATATTAAACTCCTGTAGAAAAGTGATGGCATCTAAGTTTTCGCGACCGCCATATTTATTGGGTTCCCAGTCACCTTCATTGCGTGAGTAATCTAAGTATGCAATAGATGAAACGGCATCGACCCGCAAACCATCTATATGATACTCCTTGCACCAATAGAAAGCATTACTGATGAGGAAACTTCTGATTTCAGGTCGTTCAAAATTAAATATAAGTGTATTCCAGTCAGGATGATAGCCTTTCCGTCTATCAGGATGCTCATATACACAAGAACCATCAAAGGTAGCTAAAGCAAAATCGTCAGAAGGAAAATGCGCAGGTACCCAATCCAAGATCACCCCTATGCCAGCAAGGTGCAACTGATCTATCAGGTATTTTAGGTCTTGAGGTTCGCCGTATCTGCTAGTTGCCGCAAAGTACCCAGTGACTTGGTAACCCCAGGACGGCTCATAAGGAAACTCAGATAATGGCATGAACTCTACGTGAGTATAACCCATATCTTTGAGATACGGCACTAGTTGATCTGCCATTTCAAGGTAGGTAAGTGGTCTGTTGGCCTCATCATTTCGTCTCCACGAGCCAAAGTGCATTTCATAAACGGCGTGAGGTTGATCTGGGGCATTGGTTTTGATACGATCTATCATCCAGCGGTCGTCTTGCCAGATATATTCATTGTCCCATACTACAGATCCCGATAGAGGCGGTAGCTCAGCTTTGCGTGCATAAGGGTCGGCTTTCATCCTTATCCTACCGTAATTATAAGGCATGATTTTGTATTTATAGACCATACCCACAGTGACATCAGGGATGAAACCCTCCCAAATACCAGAGTGATCCCACCTAGAGCATAGGAGGTGGTTGGCACTATTCCAATTATTAAAGTCGCCGACTACATATACTTTTTCTGCATTAGGTGCATATACTGCAAAGTAAGTACCAGCAATACCATCTAGAATCATGGGATGTGACCCGAAGTGTTCATGCAGATTATAATGCTTTCCTGTTTTGAAAAGGGAAATATCAAAATCTGTAAATCGAGAATAAACTTTTACTTGTGACGGCTCCATAATCTTAAATTTAGTTAGCAATATACGACAATATATTAAATAGCGAAACTAAATAAATAATTTGCGATAAAAATCAGAAAAGATAGCAAAATTTTACTGTAGGAATTTTATAATTATTACTCAGCAGAAGGACTATTTGCCTTTATTGCTAAGTTACCGTTTAAGTTTATAAGACCTCGATACATTTTATCTTCTAGATATTTTCTAGGCGGCGCGATCTTTTTATTGAGATGTTTTTCAATAAGCAAACTAGCAATAGGTGCTGCCCAGTCACCTCCCCAACCGGCATTTTCGACAAATACGGCTATTGCTATTTTGGGATTGTTTTTGGGTGCAAACCCGAAAAATACGGAGTGATCTTTACCGTGCGGATTCTGTGAAGTTCCTGTTTTGCCACATATATCTAAGCCGTCCACGTAAGCTACTCTAGCGGTTCCTGCGGTGACTACTCGTTCAAGGCCATCGATTACAGGGTTGAAGTATTTCGCATCTATTCTGACTTTTTTAGGTATAGTGAAGTCTATTGGTATAGGTTTGCCAGAAATGTATCTTTTTATAAAATGAGGTGTATAAAAGAACCCTCTATTGGCCAGTATAGCAGCGAGATTTGCCATCTGTATGGTGGTCAATTGCATTTCGCCTTGTCCTATACCTAGCGAAAGTACCCATGCAGAACGCCAGCCATTGGCTTCCTTTCTATACATTCTATTATAATAACTAGAACCTGGTATGAGTCCTTTGTTTTCGTAACTATAATCTACTCCTAATCTATCGCCTAATCCGAAGTCTTTGATGTAAGATACTAGTGTGTCTAGTCCTATGCCTGGTTTTTTGTAGCTGTATAAATCTAGCAAATCCCTCGTAAGTTGGAAGAAATATGTATTGCAGGAATGCTGAATTGCCTCTGCGACTCCACTTAAAGGTGCATGAGCATGACACTTCTGTACCTTGGACGCACTCAATCTATAAAACCCGGGGCAATATACTGATCTATCAGGCCAGCTCACTCCTTTTTGCAAAGCTACAAGTGCTAAGATTGGCTTAAATATAGATCCAGGGGGATACTTATTGGTAACTGCTCTGTTGTTAAGTGGTCTATTGATGGTGTCTAGTAGCAATTCTCGCATACCTTCGTTTCTGCTTCCATCTAGCGACAATCGTCTTGGATCATAAGTAGGTGCACTTACCATAGCGAGTATCTCTCCAGTAGAAGGTTCGATAGCTACGAGACCTCCTCGCTTATTGGCCATGAGGCTATCAGCATATTTTTGGAGCTCTAGGTCGATACTGATAACTATATCTTCGCCGGGTACTGGTAGACTATCTAGTTGGCCTTCTTCGTAAGCTCCCACACGCCTGCCTAGGTTATCTTTGAGGATATAATTCACTCCTTTTATTCCACTCAGCTCTTTTTCGTAGGCTACTTCAAGTCCAGTTTTGCCAACATAATCTCCAGGAACATAGAAGCCGTTAGACGCATCTATAAGTCTCTGATCCACCTCTCCCAGATATCCTAATACGTGCGCGCCGTGACTATGTGGATAACCCCTGATACTTCTTTCAGTAGGATAAAAGCCAGGAAATTTATACAAGTGTTCTTGAAAAATCGCATATTGCTCAGGGCTGATTTTTGATAAAAATACAAACGGAATAGCTTTATTAAACTGTGCACTTTTCCAATTTTTATTGAGGTTTTCTACGAAAGTTTGTTTATCTATATTTAGCAGAGAGCAGAACAGCAAAGTGTCCATTTTGGGGTTGACTTTATTGTATATTGCGTTGATCAGATAGATAGGTTGGTTAAAAACTAAATTTTTTCCGTATCTATCGTAGATGATTCCTCTTGAGGGATAGATTAGACTTTTCTCTAGGGTGATACGCTGAGCCTGATCTTTGTATTTGGTTGAGAAGAGTTGCAACTGAGCAGCTTTAAAAATCAATATAGAGGATACTAGCAGAATTGCTGCTATCACACTATTTTTTCGATCTGCTAATTTAAACATTTTTTTAAACTTGGGTTAGTTACATCAGCGTAACAAATTTTTTAATACTTTGGTCTGAAAATCAATAAACTAATTAACATCACAAGGATACTAACGAAAAAAGTAGCAATAGTATTTAAAAATATCTCAAAAAAGTAAACATAAGAAAAAGACTCTATGGAAAAATACAGAAAACAATGGATAAACAAGGCGATACTCAGATAAGAGATCATCCATCCTGAACCCATTTTTTTAAATGTAGGTATATCATCAGTGTTGTAGCCTTCGTAGGGTTCTAAAAAAGCGAGTATAAGATTGCGGATATAACTTGTAAATACTAGTGCTGCGGCATGTACACCCAACGAATCATAAAATACGTCTATTATCAAACCTATAGTAAATCCTGCCATTAATAATATACCTCTCGGTGTTTTGATAGGTAAGATAAGTATGGCCATTGGATAAATTAAAAAATGTGCATAAGCCAAATCACTCAAAGAGAACGATATCTGCTTAAAGATCATTATTTGAACCATTACTATAAGTAGTGACCTTAGTATGTTTTTGATGATGATATTATTCATTAGGCACTTCGTTTTCTAGCGAAAGCTGCTCCACCGCAAATCTATTCTGTACTACGTAAGCATAATCTATAGCAGTAAGGTCGTTAATAAGTTTGACAGTGATGTTATAGTTATTGCTACCAAGTGGTATGGAAAATTTTTCGATTTTGCCTACCACGATACCTTTAGGAAACATCGTAGAGTATCCGCTAGTTATCACAGTATCACCTATAGCGATTTTTGAATGCTTGGGAACTGACTCTAAGGTCATACGGAGTGGGTCTTCGACTTTCCATACTAAGGCCCCGTGTCCAAACCTACTTTTTACAGCACAACTTATGACAGTTTGGCTATTGAGCAATGTCATGACGTGTGCAAAATTTTCGCTTACATTCCTGACGATTCCGACAATTCCATTTGACGATGATATGACGCCCATACCTGGTAATACACCTTCTCTTCTGCCTTTGCAGAGTGTGATGTGATTGTTTCTAAGGTGGATGGTAGAATTGCAAACCGTGCTAGGTATAAGATTGTATCTTTCGTATAGTGAATCTGCCTCAGGTACGTTGAGATTGGAGTATTCTATCTGAATGATGTTTTCGATTAGGCTAGCATTCTCATACATGAGGCTATCATTGATATCATGTAGTCTAAGATATTGGTTTAATCTATTGGTTTGTGATGAAAGCTTAGCACTATATACATTGGACGAGTTAAGGTATATCTCTTTCTGTGTACGATTATAGTTGATGATAAGGTAAAAGCATAAGATTTCAAGTACCAAAAACAGTAAATGAGCGCCATATTTTAAGACTAGTTGTAGTATATTGTACATTTGCTACGAGATAGTAAGAGTTACATACTCCTTCGATCTATAAGGAAAGAATACCTATGAGAATTTTTTAGTGCTAAACCCGTACCTCTCACTACAGCTCTCAAAGGATCATCAGCGATATGAACTTTTAGCTTTGTTTTGATAGCCATTCTTTTGTCAAGTCCTCTGAGCAAAGCTCCTCCACCAGTGAGATATATACCTGTGGTAAAGATATCTGATGACAACTCTGGTGGTGTATCTTCTAGCGCTTTTAGTACTGCTTCTTCGATTTTAGCTATGGATTTGTCTAGGGCTTCGGCAATCTCTACATGTGTTGTAAATATCTGCTTAGGAATGCCCGTGAGCATATCTCGCCCATTGACAGCATATTTAGGCGGTGGATCTGATAGTTCTACGATGGCTGCGCCTACATTTATTTTTATCTGCTCAGCGGTCCGTTCACCTATGAGGATATTGTGTTTGCGTTTCATGTAGTCGATGATGTCATTAGTAAACTCATCACCGGCTATGCGGATTGACTGATCTGTGACTATACCTGATAGTGCTATGACTGCTATCTCGGTAGTACCACCTCCTATATCAATGATCATATTTCCTATAGGTTCCTCAACATCGAGTCCGATGCCTAGTGCAGCTGCCATAGGCTCATGTATGAGGTAAGTCTCTTTAGAATCAACGTGATCTGCCGAGTCAAAAACTGCTCTTTTTTCTACTTCTGTGATACCTGAAGGGATACAGATCACCATTTTTAGATGCGTGAAAAAACGACGCTTCTCACCGATCATGTTTATCAATCCTTGGATAAGCGCCTCTGCTGCTTGGAAGTCAGCGATTACTCCGTCTTTTAGAGGTCTTACGGTTTTGATATTGGCGTGAGTTTTTTCGTGCATGTTCATCGCTTTAGTACCTACAGCGATAACCTCATTAGTATTTCTATTTATAGCGACAATAGATGGCTCATCTATTACGACTTTGTCGTTTTGTATGATTAACGTGTTGGCTGTACCTAAATCTATGGCTAGCTCTTGTGTAAAAAAATTAAAAAATCTCATTTATAATATCTTAAATCAAATGATGCTACGAAACGGGGGCTTTTCGTATTGGTTTTAAACAATATTTCATACTCGGGCAAAAGTAAGCATATTTTAGTTGATTATGTAGTGTTTTAATAATCAAGTTATTGAATTATCAAAATTATTACTTTTAAGGCTATATTTTATGTATTTTTAAGTTGATTTTGAGTTACTATGGCTTCAATCATATCATCAGGGTTGAGATAAGTCTGTGCGCAATTGCGTATCTTATCAGGAGTGAGTGACTGCATCTCGTCAATAAACTGTTCAAAATCGCTTATTTTTTGACCTGTCAGGATCATACTTTTTGCGAAAGCTGAGACATTCATTGGGCCATCTAGCATATTCATAAAGATGCCCATGAGGTAGTTTTTGACCATGTTGAGTTCTTTATTTTTTACTTTTTCGTTACGCAGCAGCTCCATTTGGTGATATGTTTCTTTGAGGATTGGAGCTATAAACTCAGGTGCTGCCTCTGAGGTGATATAAAAACAGCCGTCATATAGCATCTGATCTATGCTACTGGATATGTCATAAGTCCAGCCTTTGTCTTCACGTATGACCTCCATCAAGCGAGATCCGAAGTATCCGCCCAGCAAAGTATTGGTCACAAAAAAGGGTACATTATCTGCGTGATGTCTATCGAAAAGTCCTCTACCGATTGCTATCGAATTCTGATGCAAATTGGGTGAGTGTACTATTTCTTGCGCCTTACGTATAACCGTAGCATTAGGTGTAATTATCTTTTTTGGGGTGGTTTTTATGGTCTGACCAAAGGTCTGATTGATGAGCATCCTTGTGGACGGATCTACTTTGCCACTGATGAAGATGTACATATTGTCGCTTCCATAGTAAGTGTTGTAATGATGGTAAATATCTTCTTTTGTGATCGCTTGATAGTCATAAGGCATGCTATTGTATCCATAAGGATTATCTTTTCCAAATATTTCTTCTGTTATTTTTCGATAGATAAGGACGTTGTTTTTAGTGAACTCTTCTTTGAGATTTTCTATATTGATCTCTTTAAATTTTTTGAGCTCGATATCAGGAAAGGTAGGATTGTTGTACATCTCACCGACCAAGTTTATGAGCTCGGGTGCAAACTTAGTCATCGTATGCAATGAGGTATATGAAAAGTCCATGTTGGAGCCTGCTTTTAGTCCAGCACCATAGAAGTCTATCGCCTCGTGGATATCTGCAGACGACAAGCTGCCACAACCTTCCTTGAGGAGTGAAGCAGTAGATCTAGCGGTAGATCGCTTGTCCTCCATCGTTCTACCTGCCACGTGGACTATTTCGATTTTGAGGACTTCTAGGCTTCCCATGTTGACCTCGCATACTTGTACACCATTATCTAGCATATAGTATTCTACTGGAGGTATTGTTAGTTTTTTGATCTCATGTATCTTAGGTGCAACTGTTCTATTGAGCATCTATTGGTTTTAAAGCTAATGTATATAAATAATAATTTTCGTTCTTATAATTTTCTTTATCGAACTGTTGCCAAAGGACTACGTTTGGATATCGGTTAGCGTCCAGTTTGGTAGGAGTAAGTATGACGATACCTCCTACTTTTTTGAATTTTGCAAAGAGTTTTAGCTCTCCTTCAGTAGGCAAATATATTTTATCTACCCATCTGAAATAAGTAAATGGATCACCTGTTGGCAACTCATAAAAGCTACGCCCTGTATAACCAATCACTGGTGTTGCTTCAAATTTATTGATGGCAAGAACTGGTACTTTCTCGGGTACTTTTTCTTTTATAAACTCTCCGGTCATTTTGGCATTGGTAAATGGGATACTAAAGGTAGCTTTGAGTGCTTTTGCATTATGAATCGTCGCAAATGCTAATATAATTGCTGCTATTCCCATTTGTGATGTGTCCTTTTGAAAGTTGATATTTCTCAACTCTAGTAAACATAGAAACATAACGAATCCCATACCCCATTGGCGTACACCGCCCATAAAAAATAGTATGCTAAATAAAGTCATACCACATACGAAAACTAACATCGAGAAGCCAAGCGTTTTGGTTTTTTTGAATATAAGATATAATCCTAGCACTACAAATATAGAGATCAGAATTCCAAACCCTGTCCAACCGTAAAATGAAGTATCACCTGTAGATCCTAGTAGATAAGTGTTGCTGAGGTTGCCTTGAAAAGCTGTCAAAAAACTATCCCATGCGCTCAGTTCCCTGCCTCGTGTGCTAGCTACGTGTCCGGCCGTGCGCGGAAACACACAAATCACGAAAACGCCGAGACCAATCAAAAAGCCTTTTAGCGCCAAGAAGTTAATTTTGTAAGGCTTATTTTGGGTAGCAAGATTACTCCGCTGCGTTAAGTAATCATAAAATACCAGAACCGCAGCAATCATCACTCCATATACTTCAGTCTGGCATAGCAGCATCAAGCTCAATCCTGCTAGTGTAGCATTTGACTTAGACGAACGAAGAAAATAGGTGGCCAAAAACGCAAATAAGACAACCAAAAAGTATCCTCTATTAATAACTCCATACTCAAAAAACAAAAAATAACTTATCACTGCTAGCACCTTGAGAAGTGAATGCATTCTGAACTTGAGGAAAAATACATATAGTCCAGCAGCAACTGTAATCAGATGCGCAAGACCAATGATATGCTCAGCACCCATAAGCCCTTGTAAAGGAGTGAAAATCTTTAGGTACAGGTACCATAATGCAGGGTGACCTTCGTAGTAAAGAAATGCCAGAATCTCTGATACGCTTTTGTCTTTGGCTACAAACCAAGCTTGCCACTCATCTTTCCATAGGTCGTGATGAAAAAACTTGATCCATCCGATAAGGCTTACCGTCAATATCCAGAAGGCATAATTTATCCTTGCATATTGATTACTAATGATATCTCTGTATGCTGACATGGCAAGGGTTATGATAAGTTATTTTGACGATTGTAAGACCGACAATGTCAGAGATTTTACACCAGGCAGTTGCTCATTGCGACTGAACTGCGCAAAGCTAAGCGTATATTTTCCTGGAGTTTTGTAGTATGCCTTGGATGATAAGTATAGCTTCGTGTCGCATTGCTCATCATTGCACTTGCCGATCCAAGAACCGTTATTATTGGACAACTGGAGTGTCAGCGGACCGCGTTTTATAGTGCCGTCAGGAAACAAAGTATTGACCATCACATATAGGTTTTCGTAACTGTAGGTAGGCGTATGGACGATCTCTAGCATCAGGTCATAAGGGACGATGGTATCTGTAATCTCATACATAAACGATATAGAATCTTGTGCATTCCACGGTTCCGTGATGGCTTTTGTTTCTTGATAGATGACCTTTCCACCACATGACAATATACCCACAATGCTCAAGATCAGGACAGTAAATTTTATTATTTTTGAATACATATATATTATTATAGTAAAGGTAACTATTTATTTGCCTAACTAGTTGATAACTAGAAGCCTCAAAGTTAATCTTTTTACTCCTCCTAATTTGTATTTAGAATTATATAAACACAAAAAGACTATTTTGTTTTGTGTTTATATACTAATGTCGTTTAGTTAAGACCACATTATGAAGTACTCCCTATATTAAGGGAAGGATAACGGATGTGTAAAGGCGAACAGTATTAACTTAACTAAAAGGCAATAGTTTATAACCTATCATAAATATGTGACTACAATGCCATCAAATCAAAATTACTAAATTAAGATCTTCAACTAACCCAAGTAAATCGCATAATTTATTCTTCCTCACTACTTGGGGCTTCGGCAGTGAGATATCCACGAGTATTGAGGTGATTAAACCACTTGATGACTTTTTTCATATCACTGTGAAAGACTTTATCTCTATCGTAATCAGGTATGATGATTTCAAAATAGTTTTGCAAATCCTTGTGTGAAGCTGTTGGCTCAGGTGTAGGATGTGAGGTAGTACAGTCCAACATTTTTTGGAAAACTTTAGCGATTTCCACCGTATCGCTGTCAGTGTAGATGGCAACGGTCTCCATGGGTGTAAACTGATGTTGTCTAACTGAGCAAAACTTAGATTTGCCGCTGTCCATATCTGCAACTATTAAGCCAGAGTTTTTGGTGGCTACTACTTTATAAAGTCCAGAAAGACCACTTACTGCTACTATGTTTTTAATGTTCATACTGTCTGATTTTGTATTTATTAATCAATTAAAAAGCTTGGTTCATAGGGATATTCCTTTTTAGGAAACGTAAAAGCCCTTTAAGAGGCTGCAAAATTAAATTAAAAATTTGATATTCCAAAGAGATAGTTTACTCTTATAGTACCTAAGCAGACACTTTAACATAATAGTGTGTAGAAACATTAACTAGTGTAATCAAAACATAATGCCTAAAATTTGGTTTTTTTTGATGGTAGCGTTTAGTAATAATCTTTTGAGCTACTGATTAATGTTTATTTTTCATATCTTAAATGCCCATCATGGAGTTGTACGACAAAATCGACGAATCAGCAGCTTATATCGCTAGTAAATCTCCACTTTGTTATACTTATGGCTTAGTTTTGGGTACAGGATTAGGTAGATTTGCAGAGCGTATTTCAGATCGCATAGAGCTACCTTATGGAGAGATACCTCACTTTCCTGTATCGACCGTTGATGGACACGCAGGCAAGTTGATATTAGGCAAGATGCACGGTATTCCAGTCTTAGTTATGTCGGGTAGATTTCACTATTATGAAGGTTATACCCCACAAGAATTGACTTTTCCCGTAAGGGTCATGAAAGCCCTAGGAGTGGAACATATCCTACTCACTAATGCTGCTGGTGGACTCAATGAAGCTTACGAAGAAGGTGAAGTCGTGATGATAACGGATCACATCAACATGATGCCTGGACATCCACTGCGTGGGCACAATGATGAGCGTCTAGGAGTGCGATTTCCGGATATGAAAGATGCTTATGCTAAGGATGCGATAGATGAGTTTTTGGCTATAGCCAAAAAAGAAAATATACGTCTTATGCAAGGTGTATATCTAGGATTGCAAGGTCCGAGCATGGAGACACCAGCGGAGTATAATATGGCGCATCACTTAGGCGGAGACCTCATAGGTATGTCCACGATACCTGAAGTAATCGTAGCTCGTCACTGCGAGATGAAAGTTTCGGCATTCTCAATAGTATCCAATATCTGTTACCCGATATCTAAGATTAAAGTTACCACACTAGCAGGTGTGATAGCTGCAGCTGATAAATCTGCTCTCAAATTAGCGGCACTCATCGAAGCGTATTTTGTAGCGCTATCTTCGTCAAAAAATTATTAATATAAAGAAGCTTTCGCTAAAATAAATACATGAAAGACCATCACTCAGATACTGAAGTTCAAGAATACATAGAAATCACAGGTGCCAATGAAAACAATCTCAAAAATGTTTCTGTAAAAATACCTAGAAACCAACTCGTCGTCATTACCGGACTCAGTGGTAGTGGTAAGTCGTCGTTGGCTTTTGATACGTTGTATGCGGAGGGGCAACGTAGATACATGGAGACATTTTCCGCTTATGCGCGCCAGTTTATAGGTGCGATGGATAGACCAGATGTCGAAAAAATAGACGGGCTTAGTCCCGTGATCTCTATCGAACAAAAAACCACTGCTTGGAATCCTCGTTCGACCGTCGGTACGACCACGGAGATATACGATTTTTTGAGGTTGCTGTACGCACGTGTGGGAGAAGCATACTCCTTCAAAACAGGCGAAAGAATGGTCAAATATACCGAAGAACAGATCATCTCTCAGGTACTAGAAGATTATAAAAGCAAAAAAATAGCTCTTTTGGCACCTGTCGTCAGAGCGCGAAAGGGACACTACAGAGAACTATTCGAGCAGACGCGCAAGAAGGGTTTTACTAAAGTAAGAATAGATGGTGTCATAGTGGATCTCGTGCCTTCTATGCAGATAGACAGATATAAGACCCATGACATAGAAATAGTCGTAGATCGCATCCAAATAGATGAGAACAAACGTGAAAGGGTCGTAGCATCTATTGTGATGGCACTAAGAATAGGCAATGATTTCGTCATGGTGTTAGACACAGAATCCAAAGTGATGAGTTCGTTCTCAAAGACACTCATGGATCCGATCTCAGGTATATCGTATGATGAAGTATCGCCCAATAATTTTTCGTTCAATTCGCCTTATGGATCGTGTCCAGATTGCAACGGTATGGGCGAAATATTTCAGGCTGACCTAGACAAAATGATCCCAGATTATGGCAAAAGCATCAATGAAGAAGGTATCCGTCCGTTCGGTGCGGTGCGAGACAATAATACATTCAAACAACTCAAAAAAATAGCCAAAGAGCATAAATTTGACTTCAATACTACCATAAAAGATATACCACAAAAAGCACTTGATATCATTCTATATGGAGGAGAAGCTGCTGGTAGTGTGGTGGCCAGTTTTGTGCAGAACGACTACCTCTATGATCTCGGATCTGAAGGTATAGCAAATATGCTCGAGCGATGGTATAATAACTCTACGTCAGAAAAAATCAGATCTTGGGCAGAGGAGTTCCTAAGTATAGGCAAGTGTGTTACATGCGATGGATATCGCCTCAAAATCGAGTCTCTTCACTTCAAGCTTGGTGGTAAGCATATAGGTCATCTAGCAGAGATGAATATCGATGAGCTCTACCGATGGATCATAGACCTGCCTACATACTTGGACGAAAAGCAAAATGTCATCGCCTTTGAGGTACTGAAGGAAATCAAAATGAGACTAGGCTTTTTGCTAGAGGTAGGACTAGGATACCTGAGCTTAAACCGTACTACAAGGACGCTATCAGGTGGAGAATCGCAGCGAACTAGACTGGCAACGCAGATAGGTAGCCAACTCACAGGTATCACTTATATCATGGATGAACCAAGTATCGGACTACACCAGAGAGATAACCAAAAGCTCATCAATGCGCTCAAAAATCTAACTATAATCGGCAATTCTGTCCTTGTCGTGGAGCATGACAAAGACATCATGCTAGCCTCGGACTACATCATAGATCTTGGTCCAGGCGCAGGTAAACATGGTGGAGATATCGTAAGTGAAGGTACACCAGAGGAGTTTATCAAAAAAGGCGGAACTACAGCCGACTATCTGAGCAATCGCACCAGTATAGAAGTACCCAAAACACGAAGAAAAGGCAATGGCAAAACACTAGAATTGCAAGGTGCAAAAGGTCATAATCTGAAAGGTGCTAATGTCAAGTTTCCACTAGGAACATTGATAGCAGTCACTGGTGTTTCAGGCAGCGGCAAGTCATCGCTGATCAATGAAACACTCTATCCTATACTGAGGCAATACTTCTTTAATAGTCTCCAGAAACCACTCGAATATAAAAAAATAATAGGACTAGAACATCTAGATAAAGTCATCGAAATAGACCAATCTCCTATAGGTCGTACGCCACGATCCAATCCCGCTACTTACACAGGAGTATTTACAGATATCCGAAAGTTGTTTTCTGAGATACCCGAAGCTAAGATAAGAGGTTATGGTCCAGGCAGGTTTTCGTTTAATGTGTCAGGAGGGAGATGCGACACATGTGGTGGAGCAGGCAAAAAACTGATAGAGATGAACTTCCTACCCAATGTACTAGTAGATTGCGAAACTTGTATGGGCAGACGATATAATCGAGAAACACAAGAGATCCTTTACAAAGGCAAGTCTATCTCTGATGTGCTGGAGATGTCGGTAGAAGAAGCTACGGATTTTTTCTCTAGTATCCCATCTATCTATCGCAAGATCAACACATTGCTCAGTGTAGGACTCGGCTATATCACGCTCGGTCAGCAAGCAACCACACTATCTGGAGGCGAAGCACAGCGAGTAAAACTCTCTGAGGAGCTATCCAAAAAAGATACAGGAAACACCATCTATATACTCGACGAACCTACGACAGGACTTCACTTCGATGATATAAAACTTTTGTTACAAGTCATCAATAAACTCGTGGACAAAGGAAATACCGTCGTCATCATCGAGCACAACATGGATGTGATCAAGGTAGCTGACTATGTAGTAGATATCGGACTAGAGGGCGGATCAGCAGGTGGAAATATCCTCTATATGGGTACACCCGAAGGTCTAGTGAAGGCTAAAAGAGGTTATACTTCTATGTATCTAGAAAAGGAAATGTGATGGTAGTGGAGCCAATATTAGTGACTGACTAGATTAACCGATAGAAGGATAGAGGTACTACTAAACCCATCCACCCAATTATTGTTACTAATACAACAAGGGATAAACACTCATCATATAAATCTAAAATCATGCCTACACGTTGGTACCAAGGAAAAGTAACCGCCATAAAGGATCTAACTGCTGAAACCAAACAATTCAGCGTGGAAATCCAAAACGAGGAGGATGTTTTCGACTTTTTGCCAGGTCAGTTTGTTACTTTTGATCTTCCAGTGAGTGATAAGCGGCTGAATAGATGGAGAAGTTATTCTATCGCCAATCATCCGGATCAGAGTAATACACTTGAGTTTTGTATCGTAAGATCTGCTGACGGATTGGCTACAAAATATCTTTTTGAAGAAGCTACAGTGGGTACAATGATGAAGTTTAAAGGTCCAGATGGCGGCTTCGTTTTGCCTAAGGACTTATACAAAGAAATAGTATTTATTTGTACAGGTACGGGTATAGCACCTTTCAGAAGTATGCTGAATCATATCAAGGCCAGAAACCTAGATTTCCAAAGGGTAAATTTGATATTCGGTACGCGATATGATTATACGATTCTATACGAAGAAGAGTTGAAGGAAATGAAAGCAGTATTTCCCCAGTTTGATTATAGCATAGCACTTTCCAGACAGAATACCGGGCAATATCATCATGGATATGTACATGATATATATCAGGCTCAGTTCAAAGAAGTGGACGCAAACAGGCACTTTTACCTTTGTGGCTGGTCCAGTATGATCGATGAAGCTGTAAGTAACCTCATCGTAAGAATGGGTTATGCGCCTAATCAAATTCACTATGAACTTTATGGATAGTACCGTTTTATGAATTAAATTAAGACTTTGACAAACGAGGAACAGATCATTATAGTTTTCCAAATTTGTGGTAGAGCTTACATTCAATTAGGCAATTTAAAGGCTTCTTCTTTTTTCTCAATATATTTGTGATAAATAGCAGAAAGGAAAACAACTATAATCAATGATGGAAGTAGGTTTTCTAGTCGTAAACTGGCCATTTTGAGTAAATCAAAGGCTATACCAATTATCAATACTCCGCCGACTGCGCTGATACAGTCTATGACTACTAGATTTAGAATTCGGCTGAGTCTAGTTGCTAGGAGCGTCATTCCGCCTTGGAAAATCAGTAACGGAATAATACTAAAAAGCACTCCAATACCAAATACACTAGCAAGGGCTATGGACGAAAAACCATCTAGTAATGACTTGACGTAGAGTAGCTCCCTATTGCCTTTTAGTCCCTCCTCTATCGCACCGACTATGGTCATAGACCCTACACAAAACAATAGGAATGCACTGATTAATCCCTCAGAAAAGCTGTTTTCAGTATTGCCGATGCTATTCTTTAAAACTTCTGAAAAACTAGCTATAATTAGATCCACCCCGATCATCTGACCCATCAGTCCACCTAGGATCAGGCTAAACATAAACACCAATAGATAGCCATCTGGCAGTCGCAGCGACATCTTTATCCCTATGAAAAGTGTTCCTAATCCTAGCGCTTGAAAAAGTATTTCTTGGAGATCTTCAGTGAAAAATTGTTTAAACCATAACCCTATCAAGCTTCCTATTGTTATAGTAAGCATATTTATAAAAGTTGCCTTGGGATAGTGGTTCATATTATTGAGCTTATTGGTTTTGACTGTTTGTAATCTCATGATGAAATCTGGAGCAATGATAGTACTTTTTTCTTATTTAATTTTATTTTGGCATATTATATACTTTGTATTTTTAATTTTAGTCTATGTTTAGAAATATAATTCTTAGGGTATTGCTTTCGCCCTTTGCCTTGTTGTATGGTTTGATTATTCTTTGTATCAATTTTACGTATGATATTGGGCTACAAAAATCCTCAAAGTTTAGTATTCCGGTCATCGGTGTTGGCAATCTCAGCATAGGTGGCACTGGCAAAACTCCGCATATCGAATACCTCATCGATCTCCTCAAAGACTATATAGATATCGCTACGCTTAGTCGTGGTTACAAGCGCAATACTAAGGGTTTCAGACTAGTCAGAGATCAAGATACGGCGCTTACCGTGGGAGATGAGCCACTTCAGTTTCACCGCAAATTTCCAGATATCACTGTGGCAGTCTCTGAGAGCAGGGCTTATGCAATACCTCAGATCCTTCAGTACAATCCTTCGGTAGAGACGATACTGCTAGACGATGCCTTTCAGCACAGAGGCGTTTTGCCAGGGTTGCAATTGTTATTGACGTCTTATGACCAATTGTTTACTAAAGATTATCTGCTTCCCGCGGGACGATTGCGCGAGTGGAGAGCAGGTGCAACTAGAGCAGATGTCGCAATAGTGACGAAGTGTCCGATCAACCTTACGGCCAAAGAAAAAAATGAAATCATGGATTCTTTCAAATCTTATAAGCTCAAAGAAGTGTTTTTTACCTATTATGAATATAGTGATTTATATGATTTTCATCAAAAGAGCAATATACGATCATTGGACAAATCAGACCAAATACTACTGTTGAGCGCAATAGCAAATACAGATTATCTGTATGATTACTTGCTGCCTCGAGTTGCAGACATCAAGGAGATAGAATACACGGATCATCATACTTTTGATACGAGAGACATCCACCACATCCACAAGGTTTTTAGCAATATCACTTCTCCTAATAAGTATGTCGTCACTACCGAAAAAGATGCTATGCGCCTAGAAATGCACGCTTCATTGCTACAGAAACTAGGTATAGAAGTCCGTGTGCTTCCTATCAAAGTTGCCTTCCATTTTGATGAGAAAGCAAACTTTGACAAGTTGATAAAAGATTTTTTGTTGGATTTTAAGGCGTAGTGGGTTGTTTTAGATCCATTGCTTTATGTTTACCACCTATGCCTGAGCTATCGTTTTGTTTACGACGTCAAAATGTTAGAAAACCGCTTTTCAATAGTTAAACCTAGCTATTTTACCTTAGTACACCTTTTTATCTCAGATTTCTTTGTGATTTTTAGGGATAACATTTTAAGCTAAACTTGATTACTAAATACCTTTGCTTTTAGTATTATGATAGATAAATAAAGCTTTCTAATTATTGCACTACAGAACGTCTTGGGTAATCAAAAAAAGCTTAGAATCGTCTAGCTACGCCTATATTTAAAGCGTCGATAAAATAATCATCACCAGCGTCTAGAGATTTTCTAAATAACGAATTAAATTGCACTCCTGTAGATATAAAATACGTTTTGTTTAGATTCATTCTCAACTCGAGGTTGGGTTGTAACTCTAATCCGTAATTCCTACTTCTAAGTAAACCCCTGCCATAATACTCCGTCCGTAGTCCTAATCCTGCAAATCCTTCTAACCACTTGTATGAAGCCACCCGATATCTATAACCTAAAGTTAAACCGCTCACAAAACGACCATTAGTAAAAATATTTCCGTAAAGAATTTGTTTTGGAGAGATACTTCTTTCAATCCCGAGATGAAGCTCAAGTCCTGAAAAACCACCATAAGAAGAGCCTAATCTTATAATATTAGGTTTGTCAGGATTGTACTGACCAAACAAAGGAAAAGAGAATATTACAAGTATTATAAAAATGATTGGTTTCATATAAGTGCTTTATGTATAAAGTTAATAACGAACAAAAAAATAATTTGTGATTTACTTATTGCAATTAATAAGTTTCTAATTAATATATAATTATTGTGATCGGCATCATACCTATCTTTACTCACATAGAAACGCTGTTTTAATCACTCTTACCTCAACCCTGGACTACGCTCCAGAAACTCGTCATATAGCAAGGTTTGGCGGCTTTCGATAGGGATCGACCAACCTTTGATAAATACTTTTTCTATTTGCGTTTTGGTTTCGAATGGGTCGCCATCTGTGATGATAACATTAGCCACTTTTCCTTTAGTGAGGCTACCATACTGATCCGCCACGCCAAAAATCTCAGCGGCATTGATCGTTACAGCTTTTAATGCTTCTTCTACACCCATACCGTAGGCGGCAGCAAATCCAGCTTCAAACGGGAGGTTGCGCGTGTTCTCTGCATTGTTGCTTCTGATAGCTAATTTGATACCAGCTTTTGACATGATGCTAGGGTTTTTATAGGCTATATCGTATTTATCATTTGCCCTACGAGGCACACTTAGCACAGGTCCTACGATAACTGGCAGTTTGGCTTTAGCGATTTTGTCTGCTACTCTCCATCCTTCAGCTACACCGGTGAGCACAGCTTTTATTTTTTTCTCGTTGACCCAGATTAGTGCTTTTTCTATATCAGCTTTAGAATTGACTTCGATAAAAATCGGCATCACACCTTGTACTACAGGCTTGAGTGCCTCCATTTGCGGATTATTGGTTGCCCAAGATTTATTTTCTGCTTTAGCAGCCGAATCTATCTTGATATAACTATTAGCACTTTCCCATATATCATTGATATTTTTTAAAGCTTTGTCGGCATCTTTGGTGATGTCTTCCTCTGATCTTTTGTCCCACCTACCTCTACGTCCTGTCGAGGGAAATTGCATCACTACGCGCTCGGCACCTGCACTCATCTGATCTGGGTTGTACCCAAAAAGGTTGATCAGCACTCCCTGACCAGAAAATGTGCTTCCTTCTGGTTTTGAAAACACGGTAGTTACACCATTGGTGCGGGTCACAGGTATCGCTATAGCATTAGGATTGATAGCAGTGAGCGCCTTCATGTGCGGGATGAAATCGCCAAGCTCATTGAAATCATTAGTAACCGAAACAGATTCTATTTCTACGAGTCCGAGCCGGCAGCCACTATCTATCAAGCCAGGATAGATGTGCTTGCCTTTACAATCCATAGTTTTAACAGCATTGTCCGCACTCGTTATGGACGGCCCGATATCTGCTATTTTACCGTCTTTGAGTAATATGTCACCAACAAAAATTCCATTAGTGACGGTATGCAGCGTAGCGCCTTTGAGTAAAAAAATTCCATTTTCAGGCTTGGTAACTTGTTGACTATACGCTACAGAGCTGAAGTTTACTACCATGATTACGGTCATTAAAACTGTAGCAATTTTATTATTTATATTATTCAAAATTTTCATAAATTCCATATTAATTTTTTATACAATTTGATCCTTAATCCTAATAATGATTATTAGTCAAGTGATGATTAATGAGAGTGATTTTTTGAATACTTAAACCTAAGATTTCTAGAGTAACTCTCCTCTAGCATCAGTTCCATCAGTCCATTCATACAGCCTTTTTCCTCGTGGTTATTATCGACTTCCATAAATGAAGAATACTTCTCCTCGGGATCGATATCTATTCTTACATCGCCTGGATCGCTTGCTATATCGAACCTCACTACACCATCTACGATAGTCTGCTGTGGTATCGTATATATAGACAACGGATGACCCTTAAATATTGCTATATCACCGTCTTTACCTACTTCAATTGAGCCTGTACGTGCATCGATTCCAAGTTGTTTAGCAGGATTGATGGTGATCAAAGCGAGCGCTTCGTCATCAGTCAGACTTCCATATCGTTGTGTTTTGGCTGCTTCGTGATATAGGTGACGAATCAGTTCATCTGAATCAGAATTGATAGACGTCACCACACCATTTTTGGTTAAGATTGCGGCATTGTAAGCAGTAGAATAATATACCTCAAACTTGTATGCCCACCAATCAGAAAACACCGAGGCACTCGCTCCGAATGCTGCCAACTCTGGTGCTACTTTGAACCCTTCGTTTACGTGCTGAAAACAGATTTTTTTGACTCCGTAGTCCTTTAGTACGCGCATGAGCATGAGGATCTCATCTGCACGATAGGAGTGACAGTGGATGAGGATATCGCCTTGAATGATATCTGCCACGGTCTCCATACGTAAGTTGTAAGCTGGCGAGTTTTTAGTGATTCCTTTATTATACTCATCCCATGCTTTCATGTACAGTTGAGCTTCTGAGAACGCATTTCTGAATACTTGCTCTACTCCCATACGTGTCAAAGGCATGATTTTATTTCCTTCACCATGTACTCTGATGGGGTTTTCACCCAATGCAAACTTGATGGTACGTGGTGCACCCTCCATCTTCATAGCACTTGGATCTGTGAGGCCATACCTGTGCTTGATTGTTTGACACTGACCTCCGATGGCGTTGGCTGAGCCGTGCATTGCATGACTGATGGTGACACCACCTGCGAGTGCACGATAGATCGATACAGCGGTGGGGTCTATTGCGTCACCTACATTGACCTCTGCGGTTACAGGACTAGTAGCTTCGTTGACGACTTCGATACCTATGTGTGAGTGTGCGTCTATGATTCCGGGCATGACATACATTCCCTTAGCATCTATGACTTTGGTGCCTTGTGGTGCAGGGATGTTTTTTGCTATCTTGGCAATCTTACCATTAGTGATTAGGATGTCGGTATCCTCCATATTTCCTTTAGTAATGGAGAGGATATTGCCGTTTCGTATGAGGATATTTTGAGCGGATACGAAAGTCGTACTAACGCATAGCAAGCTCAAGGTGATAAAAGTATATGTTGATTTAATAATGTACATACTAAACTATTTTAAAAACTAATATTAATGGATTTAACTAAAGTTGAATATAGAAACTAATCCTAATATTCAGGTTCGCCAGTGAGCTCACCATTCATGGGGAAAGTATCAAACTGTCCTACCGAAACACTGCCTGAATAAGAAGTATCTGTAAAAATGAGATTAAACTCTAGTTTTACGGGCTGACCCATATCCTGTATCATGGTGAAAGAAAGGTTATCATCTGTAAAATTAACATCAGCGGCACTATCCTCCTCAGCAGGTGAGGAGTCATCTATGACTTTGACGGTATATTCGCCCTCTACTTTTTTTATGATCATTTTTCCCGTCTGTTTCTGACTTGGCGCATCTACAGTGTAAGACCAAGTACCTATGTATTTACCTGCTTCTGAAGGTTTATCATCTGATTTAGGTTTGTCGTCATAATCAAATTTTTTGCCATCTACGAAGACGTGTTTTATCAGCGCCTTCTCGTCAAAGTAAGGTTTATCCGTCAGTACCAAATTGGCAATTTTTCCTTTTTCTACTGTTCCGGCTAGACTTTCTATACCGAGCATTTTGGCTGGAACTGTAGTAAGCGCTGCCAGGGCTGCATTTTCGCTTAATCCTGCTTCGACTACAGCTCTGAGATTTTTGTGTATATCCGAAGATTTAACTTCTAGAAGAGACCAGCCAAAAGCAATATTATTTTTTTCAAATACTGCGGCTTGCGCCAAATGTTCTTTTTGTGAAGCTTCTTTTTTGGCATCAAAAGCCAATTGTTCAGGATCTTTTGGTTTTTCTACCTTGACAGCAGTGGTATCTCTCTTGATTTCACTATCTTTTTTAGTCTCATCTCCTGATTTTTTATCTTTTTTGTCCTTATCTTTCTTAGCTTCATCTTTCTTAGTATTTTTTTTCTTTAATTCTGGCAATTGTAATGATAAAAGTATTGGAATATTCATTGCTTTGATTTGATCTAGGTATCTCCATCCTTGTTTGACTTCCGTCAAAACGAGATCAAATCCTAGTTCGTTTTTTAGGCTCAAAGCCTTACTTATATCATTGGAAGTATTGCCTGGGAAATACAACTTCATTTTTTTAATAGTGACAGGATACATAGCCGTATATTCTTTGGAGAGGTCAGGTCTAGCGAGTCCAGCCGGATTGAGCTTGTATTTATCAGCATGAACTCCAGCGATATTGGCATTTTTATATATATCTCTAAACTTTGCCATCACACCTATTGTGGTAGATGGATACATACCTCTCGCTGGTTCAAGTCTTAGGTTTTGGCATTGCATCTCCTTCATGGTCATTGCGTCTGTGCTTTCCTCTCCCAGCAACATCAGACTGCTATAGCCAGGCAACATACCACCTCTAGGCAGTACATTGGCGATACCAAAACCCGCTGATCTTAGGTCACCTACAGATTTATCCTTAGGTAGATAGGCTTCTGCTGCAGTATGCTGTGGAGTTATACCTGCGAGATCATTTGGTGGGTCACTAGGCACATCGGCTCTCTTGCGATCTTTGGCGTCAGGGTTTGCAATACCTGTATGCGAATACGCATCTATAAACCCTGCATAAACATACATACTATCTGATTTGACTATCTGTGCATCAAAGGTCGGTTTCACATTAGGTCCTACGTCTAGGATAAAACCATTTTTGATTAGCAGATTTTGTCCGGCATTGATGACCCCAGGTTGCATGACTACGAAGCAGTTTTTCAAATAGTAAGTATTGCTTAGTGACTTGGGTCCATCACTGTTTTGACCTTCGGCTACAAAGCTGCCAAGTACAAAAAGTGTTAAAATAAATGTGATTTTACAATTCATGAAAAATTGATATTATAAGGTGATATAGCAAAGCCACTGAAGATTAAATCCTACTCTACGTAACTGAACTGTCGTTAAAAATAGTTCAAAAATAGTTTTATTTTCTATATTTGAATGGAAAAAGACATTTATTTATGGAAATATTAGGAACTATGTACACTAACTACCTAATCATCCTAACCCACAAAAATCTCATCAAGACCAGAAATCCTACAAATATAAATACAAACTGATAAAATGGCATATAGGTAAAGATAAATATATGGGTTTTCTCCATGATCCACATCATACTGATTAGTACTGTGATGATAAAGAATAAGCCGCCGATCTTATCAAATCCCGGTACATCGTTGAGATCTACATTGCGCCTCACCAACCAAAGCGTCAGTATCATACACAAAATAGGTAGAAACTGCGTAAAAAGATTGGCTTCCAATATAGGTTGTCGCTCAAACAGAAATAAGTATGCATTGAGCGTAAACGCAAAAATACCGGGGATGCATGCTAGATAGACGATGACCGTATATAGATACTTCCAAGGTGATAAATGACCTTCACCTCTACCAAATACTGAGGAAAGAAATGCCGTAAATGGCAAAGCAAAAAAATAAAAGAGTACTAATGCCGGTTGAGCAGATACAACTTCAAAAAATTGACCTAGAGTCATGGTAGATTGGATTTAACTAAAAAATGAAATATAAAGTCAAAGATAAAAACATTTACTGTTTCAAAACATTATTGTTCAAAATATATATTTAAACTTACTTCCAAAAAACTGACATTTTTATTCTTCTCAAAATATTTGCCTGCCTTGATATTAGGTATCAAAGTATGACTATATCCAATTATGGTGGTAAATAGGTCTGTAATTTTAACTTTACAGCTGACACCACCGCTTAAATTTGTATATCTAATGGAGTCAAGAATTGTTTCCTTGTCGGTATTTGAATCATTATTAGAGATATAAATAGTTCCATTATATCTCCCACCCAATCCATATATCGCTATTACTTGTGTTTCCTTCCATATAAAGTCTATTTGCAAATAGGGCTTGATTGTAAACCTATTATTTATTGATTTACCCACACCATATCTAAACCCAATGTTTTTTTGTCTATATCCGAAAGTACAAAACCGGCTCGGAAGTAAAAATCCAAGACCAGTCAAAATACTTGGCCATATTTCAAATTTCAATGGAGCTAAATAGTAATCTTTATATAAAGCACTAGCTCCTGCTTTAGTATTGAGGCGAATAGAGAAATAATGTTGAAGCTTTGATTTATTAACTTGAAACCCTATAAATATTGAGTAATTAGTAAATGATTTTTCACCTAAATAGGAATTGTTAACTGTAAGAACTTCTCTTGTGAAATAATCAATATAAGTATTTTTATCTTCATTCAGCAAGCCGTTTGCCCATGTTTTAGTTCCTGTTGCACCTAATTAAAATTGAAACCAAGCTATACAAGGAGTTCCGAAGATAAATCAAAAGCATAATACTATGTTTTTAAAGCCCATGATATTATTATTATTAAAAGTTATACTTGGCCACTAGTGATATGGTGTAGTTGGTATAATTACTGGTGACTATGGATTTCAAAATTTGTTTTGGATTATTTTCTACATAAGAATCGATATTTATTTCAGTATATTTGGTCTAGCTTTGATTGTAGAAAACAGATAATATTAGTGAAGATTTTTGATTTACTTTTAGTATAAAATTACTACACAAATCTATGTTATACTATTTGCTATTGAGGTAATCAATAGGGTCAATATAAAAATGCCTATTCGGCGGGTTCCCATGGTAGTGCCTCCTTGAGAAATAGCATCGGACTTGTCTGGTAGAAATACGATCCCAATCCTAAGCGTAGGCTCTATATAAAACCGCTCTTTGGATATTTTGTACTTTTTGCCTCCGGATAGAGAAAATTTGAGGACTCTAAATTCAGTACCACTATAATTCACCGTCAACTTTATTATCTAGATCGAAAAAATATCTATATATCCTATTTTCTTTTTGAGAAAAGTAAGAATTGTTCAAAAGAAACTCTACACCAAAACCGTATATTTTAGCTGTAGTAAACTGACTAAATGTAGTGGTGTTCATAACTAACAAAACAAGTAAAGCAGCCCAAAATTTATACATGGTTAACTTTTTTTTACTAAAGAAGATAAAAAAATTTTCTTAAAATTTAGTATGAAATTATTAACAAAATTTTAAAAAGTAATTTTCTACCATCTATTGTCTTCCCACTTTCATCCCATATTTCTTCTTTTTTGTCGAATTTTACTCCTTATTGTTTCAGTTTTTAATATATTTACACCGCTTTACAAAATCAATAGCTTATCGCATGAATGTACTATCATTACAAAATGTCTGCAAGACTTATGGCAATTACAAGGCTGTAAACGAGGTCAGTTTTGACGTGAGACAAGGTTCTATCTTCGGATTGCTAGGTCCAAATGGTGCCGGCAAGACTTCTCTCATCCGTATCATCACTACGATCACAGCAGCCGATTCTGGTCAGATCTTGCTCAATGGCCAACCGCTCAATAGCCTCCATCCTAACGAGATAGGTTATATGCCTGAGGAACGAGGCTTATACAAGAAGATGAAAGTAGGTGAACAACTCTTGTATCTAGCCCAACTCAAAGGTCTCAGCGCAAAAGACGCCAAAGATAAACTTAAGTTCTGGCTCAATAAATTTGAAATCATGTCTTGGTGGGACAAGACCATCGGCGATTTATCCAAAGGTATGGGACAGAAGGTGCAATTCATCTCTACTGTGGTTCACGAGCCCAAACTCATCATACTAGATGAACCATTCTCAGGACTAGATCCTATCAATGCTAATCTCATCAAGGACGAAATATATTCCCTCAAACAAAGTGGCGTCAGCATCATTTTTTCGACCCACCGTATGGAGCAGGTAGAAGAGATATGCGATGATATAGTACTGATGAATCTCGGCAAGATCATCCTCAATGGCGATGTGAGAGATGTCAAAAACCAGTTTAAGCAAAACCTTTACAGTATCCAATACGAAGGCAATCTGCCTGATGATCTCGGTCAATATGCGATCGTAGAGCACATCCAAAATCAAATCATCGTCCAATCTCCCGAAAACCATCAACCCAATAAACTCCTTAAAACTCTTCTAGAAAAAAATGTATCCATCACAGGTTTTAATGAAATATTGCCTTCACTCAATGAAATATTCATCCAAAAAGTAGCTGAAAATAATGAATAAAATCTGGTTAGTCATCCAACGAGAATACCTCACAAGAGTCAAAAATAAGACCTTCATTCTCACCACATTGCTCACACCCGTGGCATTACTGCTGTTTTTTGTAGCTGTAGGATTTGTCATGAGTACGGGCTCAGACAAAGAAAAAAATATCGCTATCTCTGATCCGTTGGGTATCCTCGGAGGTCAGTTCGATACCAAAGGCAGCCTCAAGTTTACGTTTAGCGACAAAAGCTTAGATGTGCTAAAGCAGGAGTACAAAGACCAGCAATACAACGGAATCCTAGAGTTGCTGCCCATGAAAGACTCACTCAGTAGTACTTATGTGCTCAATTATCACTCCGACGACCAGCTGGGATTGGACGAAAACCGACGTATCTCAAGCGGTATAGAAGACAAAATCAGGGTTTTTAAACTCCGCAAGCTCAGCCTAGACGAAGTCACACTGAAATCTATAGACACAGAAGTCACCATCGACCCAAAAAACATTTTGACAGAAAAAAAAGTCACCTCTATCACCACTTCAGTAAGCGCAGCTATCGGTGCGATAGTGGGTTATGCCATGTTTTTTATAATCTTACTTTATGGCTCACAAGTGATGCGCAGCGTAATGGAGGAGAAAATCAATCGTATCGTTGAGGTCCTGATCTCTTCCGTTAGGCCATTTGAACTGATGATGGGCAAAGTCATCGGTGTAGGTCTAGTAGGGTTGACACAGATAGCTATTTGGTTGATATTGATACCATTGATCACCATCATAAGCACCACTATTATCGGCATCAATCTGGACGATATGCAGATGGCCACCATGCCAGGTAGTCCAGATATGGCAGAGACACAGTCGATGGTCATCAACGTACTCAACGAGCTAAGGCAGATGAACTGGTGGAAAATCATACCCATCACCTTGTTTTATTTTATCATGGGTTACTTCTTGTATTCCGCATTATTTGCAGCTATCGGATCTGCTGTAGGTGAGGACATCAACGAAGCACAGTCGCTGACGATTCCCGTGATGATGCCATTGATGTTTTCGTTTTATATAGGGATCAGCGCAATGAGTGCGCCCGACAGTACGCTTGCAGTTTGGGCGAGTATTTTTCCGTTTTCATCCTCTATAGTGATGCCCGTTCGACTTCCTTTTGATCCACCTTGGTGGCAGATTATCGTATCCATGATATCGTTAGTGATCTTTAGTATTGCATTAGTTTGGCTAGCAAGCCGCATCTATAGAGTCGGCATTTTGATGTACGGCAAAAAGGC
>Ga0105045_10000355_pt1 | contig 32015 bp, 34 predicted proteins | sample MAT02_FD_78089 | JGI IMG/M metagenome (GOLD analysis project Ga0105045, IMG submission 78089) | Freshwater microbial communities from Lake Fryxell liftoff mats and glacier meltwater in Antarctica - MAT-02 (megahit assembly) | ecosystem: Environmental > Aquatic > Freshwater > Ice > Liftoff... | reverse complement strand
GGGCCGTAGCAGTCGCTGCAGACCATTGAGCGCCTCATAGGAAAAACGGTCGCGGTCGGCGATCCAGCATTCGTTGACCGCTTCATTCTCGAACGGCAAGACGCGCATGACCTTGTTGTTTTTGACCTGCACCACCAGATTGGTGCCGGTGGAGTCATGCGGGCTGATCGACTTGCGGCGCGACAGCTCCCAGGTGCGGGCACTGTAGCGAAACGGCTTGCTGGTGAGCGCACCCACCGGGCAGATGTCGATCATGTTGCCCGAGAGTTCGGAGTCCACCGACTGGCCGATGAAGGTCTCGATTTCGGCATGTTCGCCGCGGTGCGACATGCCCAGCTCCATCACGCCGGCCACTTCCTGGCCGAAACGCACGCATCGGGTGCAATGGATGCAGCGCGTCATCTCTTCCATCGAGATCAGCGGGCCGGCATCCTTGTGGAACACGACCCGCTTCTCTTCTTCGTAGCGGGACGACGAAGCGCCATAACCTACCGCGAGATCCTGCAACTGGCACTCACCGCCCTGGTCGCAGATCGGACAATCGAGTGGGTGGTTGATGAGCAGAAACTCCATCACGGACTGCTGCGCCTTGATCGCCTTGGCACTCTTGGTGCGAACGATCATGCCCTGCGACACCGGGGTCGCGCAGGCCGGCATCGGCTTGGGCATCTTTTCCACGTCTACCAGGCACATACGGCAATTGGCAGCGATGCTGAGCTTCTTGTGATAGCAAAAATGCGGAATATAGGTGCCCGCCTTATCGGCCGCATGCATGATCATGCTGCCTTCAACGATGTCGACCTTCTTGCCGTCGAGTTCGATTTCTACCATCTTCTGTTACCTGTTCAGACGACCATCCGTCGAGCCGCCTCAACCATGACCCGCCCCGCCGGAAGCCGCAAAGTCGATGCAAGAACGCGCATCGGGGGTTTACACATATGCAGGGACCATGCAGGTCTTGTGCTCGACGTGGTATTCGAACTCATGGCGGTAGTGCTTGATCATCGCGCGCACCGGCATGGCAGCGGCATCGCCAAGCGCGCAGATGGTGCGCCCCATGATGTTGTCCGCCACCGAATCGAGCAGGTCCATGTCGCTGGGACGGCCCCGGCCGGTCTCTACCCGATCGACCATGCGCGACAGCCAGCCGGTGCCTTCGCGACAGGGCGTGCACTGGCCGCAGGACTCATGCATGTAGAAATAGCTCAGGCGCTGCAGCGCCTTGACCATGCAACGCGTGTCGTCCATGACGATCACCGCCCCCGAGCCCAGCATCGAACCGGACTTGGAGATGGAATCGTAGTCCATTGTGCACTGCATCATGATCTCGGCGGGCAGCACTGGAGACGACGATCCGCCGGGGATCACGGCCTTGAGCGTGCGTCCGCCCCGTACCCCACCGGCGAGTTCGAGCAGTTTGGCAAACGGCGTTCCCATCGGTATCTCGTAATTGCCGGGCAACTCGACATCGCCGCTGACCGAGTAGATCTTGGTACCGCCGTTGTTCGGCTTGCCGCAGGCCAGGTAGGCTGCGCCGCCATTGCGGATGATCCACGGCACGGCGGCGAAAGTCTCGGTGTTGTTGATCGTGGTCGGCTTGCCGTACATGCCGAAACTGGCCGGGAATGGCGGCTTGAAACGCGGCTGGCCTTTTTTGCCTTCGAGCGATTCGAGCAGCGCGGTTTCCTCGCCGCAAATGTAGGCACCGAACCCGTGCACCGCGTGCAACTGGAAGTTGAAACTGCTGCCCATGATCTTGTCGCCCAGCAGGCCTGCCGCGCGCGCCTCTTCCAGCGCTTCTTCGAAGCGCTCGTAACTTTGGAAGATCTCGCCGTGGATGTAGTTGTAGCCCACCGAGATACCCATCGCGTAGGCGGCGATCGCCATGCCTTCGATCACGATATGCGGGTTGTATTGCAGGATGTCACGGTCCTTGCAGGTGCCCGGCTCCCCTTCGTCCGAGTTGCACACCAGGTACTTCTGACCCGGGAACTGGCGCGGCATGAAGCTCCACTTCAGCCCGGTGGGGAAACCCGCGCCGCCGCGTCCGCGCAGGGCAGACTCCTTGACGGTCGCGATGACCTGGTCCGAGGTCAGACCCTCGCCGCCATCCTGCCCCAGGATCTTGCGCAAGGCCTGGTACCCGCCCCGTGCCTGGTAGTCAGCCAACCGCCAATTGCTGCCGTCCAGGCCAGCGTAGATCTGCGGCTCGATATGGCGACCGTGAAAACAGGACTTGGAGCCGCTGGACTGGAATTGCGCCAGCACCTGATGGACTGCCGTCATGTGCCCTCCACGGCCCGCAGGCCCGCAACCAGTCGGTCCAGTCGCTCGGTGGACATGAAGCTGCACATGGTGCGATCGTTCACCAGCATCACCGGCGCATCGGCGCAGGCACCCAGACATTCGCTTTGATGCAAGGTGAACATGCCGTCTTCGGTCGTTTCACCCATCGCGATGCCGAGTTTCTCCTCCAGATGCCGCAGTGCCTTGGCCCCGTCGCGCAACTGGCACGGCAGATTGGTGCACACGTTGAGCTTGTACCTGCCTGTGGGCCGCTGGTTGTACATGTTGTAGAAGGTCGTCACCTCATGCACTGCGATCGGGGGCATGCCCAGGTAGTCGGCGACCAGCCGTTCGCTTTCGGCACCGATATGGCCCAACTCCTGCTGCACGATCGCCAGACACGCCATCACGGCGGACTGCTTCTGGTCCGCCGGGTATTTGGCAACTTCCTTGCCAAAGCGCGCCATGGCCGCTTCCGAAATCATCGATCAATCTCCCCAAATACGATATCCATGGTGCCGATGATCGCGACCGCATCGGCAATCATGTGGCCGCGCGACATTTCGTCCATACCCGCGAGATGGGCAAAACCCGGTGGCCGGATCTTGAGCCGGTACGGCTTGTTGGCACCGTCGCTGACGATGTAGATGCCGAACTCGCCCTTGGGATGTTCAACCGCCGCATAGGCTTCCCCCTCGGGCACCTGGAAACCTTCGGTGAACAACTTGAAATGGTGGATCAGCTCTTCCATGTTGGTCTTCATGGATTCGCGACTCGGCGGAGCGATCTTGTGGTTGTCGGTGATGACCGGGCCGGCGTTGGCCCGCAGCCACTGCACACACTGCCCAATGATGCGGTTGGACTGCTTCATCTCCTCCATGCGCACCAGGTAACGGTCGTACACGTCGCCGGTCCGGCCCACGGCGATGTCGAAGTCCATCCGGTCGTACACCTCGTAGGGTTGCTTCTTGCGCAAATCCCACTCGATACCGGAGCCGCGCAGCATCGGGCCGGTGAAACCCATGTTGAGCGCACGCTCGGGCGTGACGACGCCAATGCCCACGGTGCGCTGCTTCCAGATCCGGTTTTCGGTCAGCAGCGTGTGGTATTCGGCCATGCACGCGGGAAATCGCTGCGTGAAGTCGTCAATGAAATCGAGCAGGGAACCACTGCGGTTGCTGTTGAGCTGCGCCACGCCACGCGCATTGCGCACCTTGCTGGCCTTGTATTGCGGCATCGTGTCCGGCAGGTCGCGGTAAACGCCGCCGGGCCGGAAATACGCCGCGTGCATGCGGGCGCCGCTGACGGCCTCGTACATGTCGAACAGGTCTTCGCGTTCGCGGAAGGTATAGATCAGGATGGTCGAACTGCCGCAGTCGTTGCCGTGCGAACCCAGCCACATCAGGTGGTTGAGCAGCCGCGTGATCTCGGCAAACATGACCCGGATGTACTGCGCCCGCATCGGCACTTCGACGCCCAGCAGCTTCTCGATCGCCAGGCAATAGGCGTGCTCGTTGCACATCATGGACACGTAGTCCAGACGGTCCATGTACGGCAAGGACTGGATGTAGGTCTTGGTCTCGGCCAGTTTTTCGGTGGCACGGTGCAAAAGGCCGATATGCGGATCGGCGCGCTGGATCACCTCGCCATCGAGTTCGAGCACCAGGCGCAACACACCATGGGCGGCGGGATGCTGCGGACCGAAGTTGAGCGTGTAATTCTTGATGTCAGCCATGTTCGCGCCCGCCTACCGCAAGCCACCCCCGTAGTTGTCTTCGCGGATGATGCGCGGCGTGATCTCGCGCGGCTCGATCGTGACGGGTTGGTAGATGACCCGCCGCTGCTCGGCGTCATACCGCATCTCGACATGGCCGGAAATCGGAAAATCCTTGCGAAACGGATGGCCGATGAAACCGTAATCGGTCAGGATGCGACGCAGGTCTGCATGCCCTTCGAACACGATGCCGAACAAGTCGAATGCCTCGCGCTCGAACCAGTTCGCGGAGTTCCAGATACTGTTGACCGAATCGACAACCGGAAGGTCGTCGTTCTGGGCAAACACCTTGACCCGCACACGCTGGTTCAGGCTGACCGACAGCAGATGGATGACGACACAATAGCGCGGACCCTCGTAGGTGCCGTCACCGTAGGTCGAATAGTCGACTCCGCACAGGTCGAGCAACTGCTCGAATCTGCAGCCCGGCGCATCGCGCAACAAGGCGGCGACTGACAGGTAGTCGGCAGGGCGCACGACAAGGGTCAACTCACCCAGGGCCAGTGACAGGCTGGCCGCCTTGTCACCCAGGGTGCTCGCAACCGTGTCTTTCAGCGCTTCGGGATGGACTGCAAACCTCGTCACTCCATCCCCTTCAGGCACGCGCAATGGTGTGGGTACGACGAATCTTTTGCTGCAACTGGATGATGCCGTACAGCAGGGCTTCAGCGGTCGGTGGGCAGCCCGGTACATAGACGTCCACCGGCACGATGCGGTCGCAACCGCGCACCACCGAATAGCTGTAGTGGTAGTACCCACCGCCATTGGCGCAGGAACCCATCGAGATGACCCAGCGCGGCTCGGACATCTGGTCGTAGACCTTGCGCAAGGCAGGTGCCATCTTGTTGCACAAGGTGCCGGCCACAATCATCAGATCGGACTGGCGCGGGCTGGCGCGAAACACCTCGGCACCAAAGCGGCTGATGTCATAACGCGCCGCAGCCGCATGCATCATCTCGACAGCGCAACACGCCAGGCCGAAGGTCATTGGCCATACCGACCCGGTCTTGGCCCAATTCACCACCGCGTCATAGCTGGTGGTGACAAAGCCTTCCTTCATCACACCTTCAATCATTTCGTCACTCCCAGTCCAGGGCTCCCTTTTTCCATTCGTAGACAAAGCCCACGACCAGAATGCTCAGGAACATCATCACCGACCAGAACCCGACCAAACCGACATCCTTGACCGCTATGGCCCACGGAAACAGAAATGCGATCTCCAGGTCGAACAAGATAAACAGAATCGCCACCAGGTAATACCGCACGTCGAACTTCATCCGCGCGTCTTCGAACGCCTCGAATCCACATTCATACGGGGAATTTTTTGCAGGGTCGGGTCGATTCGGACCCAACACATAACCCAGCACCTGCGGAACCACGCCAACTGCGATGCCCACCAACACGAACAGCAGAACGGGAAAGTATTGTTCGAGGTTCATCGGGAGCTTTTCACCACAGTTCTGGACGCCCGGATATTTTCGGGGGCTTCTCGCCTGGTGCCGTCGGCGAGACTCGAACTCGCACAGCTTTCGCCACTACCCCCTCAAGATAGCGTGTCTACCAATTTCACCACGACGGCTTCTTTCAGATTGTCGGGTCGCATGAGGGACCTTGCGGATTTAGCCGACCTCCAACAACTAAGAGTTTACCCTGAAAAGCAGGGCTTACTCCTTGACATCCCGGAGCGTCGCGCCCTCATTTGGACGGAATCAGCGCCGCTCCCGATGCAGGCGCTGCGGGAACCGCATCTGCTGGTGCCGACGCACCTGCAGCGGGCGCAACCGCTGCCGATCCTTCGAGCACACTGCCACTGCTGGCTGGCCGCAAGTTGCCGTAATAGGCCAGCGCCAATGTGCTCACAAAAAACACGGTCGCCAACACAGCGGTGGTACGCGACAGAAAGTTGGCGCTGCCACTGGCACCGAACAGGCTGCCGGCGCTGCCGCCGCCGAAGGCTGCGCCCATGTCAGCGCCTTTGCCATGCTGGATAAGGATGAGGCCGATCATGACCAACGCAGACAACATCTGCACGGCCAACACTGCGGTCAACAAGACATTCATCGAAAACTCCTCAACAGGATCCGGGGACTATGCGGCCACTGACGCCGCGGAAAGGATGGACAGAAAATCTGCCGGCTTGAGCGAAGCGCCGCCGATGAGACCACCATCGATATCGGGTTGGGCCAGCAACTGCGCGGCATTGGCCGCATTCATGCTGCCGCCGTACAGGATGCGCACCCGCGCAGCCTGCTCTGTCGCCGCCTTGATCTGGGTGCGCAGCACTGCATGCACCTGCTGCGCCTGCTCCGGGTTGGCCGTCTTTCCGGTGCCGATGGCCCAGAGCGGCTCATACGCGACCACGATCTCGCTGATGCAGTGGCCATTGGCCTGGATCACCGCGGCCAACTGTCGCTTGACCACCTCGTCGGTACTGCCCGCCTCTCGTTGTTCCAGCGACTCGCCGACGCACACGATGGGCGTGATGCCAGCGGCCAGCGCCACCCGCGCCTTCTCCGCCACCCCCGCGTCGGACTCACCGTGGTACTGGCGGCGCTCTGAATGCCCGACGATCACGTAGCGTACGCCGAATTCGCGCAACATGGCAGCCGACACCTCGCCGGTGTACGCACCCGCATCATGGGCCGACACATCCTGCGCGCCCAGCGACAGCGCGCTTGCAGCCAGCAGGCCCTGCAACTGGGCCAGAAACGGCGTTGGCACACAGACGAGCGCGTCGCAGGCGTCGGCTCCGATGCCTGCCGCAATCGCCTGGACCAGGGCCGCGTTACTGGCCAGGGAGCCATTCATCTTCCAATTGCCCGCAATGAGTTTTTTCATGGTGCATTCCAGGTCATGACCAGCTTGCCGATGTGCTGATGGGTTTCCATCGCCGCATGCGCGCGCGCAGCGCCGCTGGGCAGGTTGCCCTCAGCCTGCAGCGCCGGAAAAAGGCCGTGGATCACCGGCTGGATGCTGCCGTTGTCGATCAGCGGCCAGACATGGCGCAAACACGACTGCGCGATAGCCTGCTTGAACGCCACCGATCGCGGCCGCAACGTCGAGCCGGTGATGGTCAGGCGACGCCGCAATACGGCACCGGCATTGAACTGGCTTTTCACGCCACCTTGCACGGCAATGATCACCAGCCGACCGTCATCGGCCAGGCATTCGATCTCGCGCGCCACATAGTCGCCTGCCACCATGTCCAGCACAACGTCAACGCCACGCCCATCGGTCAGTCGCTGCACTTCCTGCACGAAATCGCAGCTGCGGTAGTTGATCGCGTGCTCGGCACCCAGCGCCAGGCACGCTGCCGCCTTTTCATCGCTACCTACCGTCACGATGACATGGCTGCCCATGGCACGCGCCATCTGGATCGCGGTGACGCCGATGCCGCTGGATCCGCCCTGTACCAGCAAGGTTTCGCCTGGCTGCAAACGGCCGCGGTCGAACACATTGCTCCAGACCGTGAAGAAGGTCTCGGGCAGGCTGGCTGCCTGCGCATCGCTCAAACCCTGCGGCACCGGCAGGCATTGACCGATCGGCGCAAGGCAGTACTCTGCATATCCACCACCGGACACCAAGGCGCAAACCCGATCACCGATCTTCAGGCCTGCCGCCGCCAAAGCCTGTGCATCGCCCTGGTCGATTCGGCCCGCCACTTCGAGGCCCGGAATATCGGACGCTCCCGGTGGTGGCGGGTAATGGCCGGCGCGTTGCAACACGTCCGGCCGGTTGATGCCGCTGGCTGCAACGCAAATGCGCAGCTCGCCCGCCCCTGCCTGCGGCAGCGGCCGCGTGGCTGGCCGCAAGACCTGCGGCCCACCTGCAGCGGCGATCTCGATGACGTTCATGTGTTGCCTCCCGTGGCGAGCCGCGAGCCCGGCTCCCGGTCGCCGCGCCGGCACTGCTGCCGGCCCGTCATCAGGCCTGCTCCGACCCGTGCGGTGACGTCTGTTGCTGGCGATCAAGCAAGGCTTTCATCGACAACTTGATTCGACCCTTCTCGTCGGTCTCCAGCACCTTGACTTTCACGATCTGCCCTTCGCTCAGGTAGTCGGTGACCTTCTCGACCCGCTCGTGCGCGATCTGGCTGATATGCAGCAGACCATCCTTGCCCGGCAACAGGTTGACCAGCGCGCCGAAGTCCAGGATCTTGGTGATCGCACCTTCGTAGACCTTGCCGATCTCCACTTCTGCAGTGATCTGCGCGATGCGCTGCTTGGCCATCTCCGCTTTTGCAGGATCGGCCGATGCGATCGTGATCGTGCCGTCTTCGTCGATATTGATCTGGCAACCGGTCTCTTCGGTCAGGCCGCGGATCACCGAGCCGCCCTTGCCGATCACATCGCGGATTTTCTCCGGATTGATCTTCATGGTGAACAGCCGTGGCGCGAAGTTCGACACCTCGGTCTTGGCCTCGGACATGGCTTCCTGCATCTTGCCCAGGATGTGCATGCGTGCTTCCTTGGCCTGCGCCAGTGCGACCTGCATGATCTCTTTCGTGATGCCCTGGATCTTGATGTCCATCTGCAACGCCGAGATGCCGTTGGTGGTGCCGGCGACCTTGAAGTCCATGTCGCCCAGATGATCTTCGTCACCCAGGATATCGGTCAGCACCGCGAACTTGTTGCCGTCCTTGATCAGGCCCATGGCGATGCCGGCCACATGGGCCTTCATCGGCACGCCTGCGTCCATCAGCGCCAGGCAGCCGCCGCACACCGAGGCCATCGACGACGAACCGTTGGACTCGGTCACCTCGGATACGACCCGCATGGTGTAGGGGAAATCTTCCTTGGACGGCAGCGCCGCTATCAGGGCCCGCTTGGCCAGACGACCATGGCCGATCTCGCGGCGCTTGGGCGTACCGAAGCGGCCGGCTTCACCGGTCGCAAAAGGAGGCATGTTGTAGTGCAACATGAAGCGGTCCTGAAAGTCGCCGGCCAGCGCGTCGATGCGCTGCGCATCGCGCTCGGTGCCCAGCGTGGCCACGACCAGCGCCTGCGTCTCGCCGCGGGTAAACAGCGCCGAGCCGTGGGTACGCGGCAACACGCTGTTGCGGATCTCGATTGCACGCACGGTGCGGGTGTCACGGCCATCGATGCGCGGCTCGCCGGCCAGGATCTGGCCACGTACGATACGCGCTTCGATATCGAACAACAGGCTTTCGACCTTGACGCTGTCAAACGCCACGCCATCCGCCTTCAGGCCGTCCATCACAGCGGCGTAGGCCGTGCGGCAGGCCTGGGTACGCTCTTGCTTGTTGCGCATCTGGTAGGCCGCTGTCAGATTGTCGGCACCATGCGCCTCCACTTTGGCGATCAGATCTTCATCGCGCGGCGGAGCCTTCCAGTCCCACACCGGCTTGCCGGCGTCCCGCACGAGTTCGTTGATGGCGGCGATCGCGATATTGCCCTGCTCGTGGCCAAACACCACGGCACCGAGCATGATCTCTTCCGACAGCTGCTGGGCTTCAGACTCGACCATCAGCACGGCAGCTTCGGTACCGGCCACGACCAGATCGAGCTGGCTGTCCTTGAGCTGGATCTGACCCGGGTTGAGCACATATTCGCCGTTGACATAGCCGACGCGCGCAGCACCGATCGGGCCATTGAACGGAATGCCGCTGATCGACAAGGCTGCGCTGGTGGCGATCAGGGCGGCGATATCGGCCTGCACTTCCGGGTTCAGGCTCAGCACATGCACGATCACCTGGACTTCGTTGTAAAAGCCCTCGGGGAACAGCGGACGGATCGGGCGGTCGATCAGGCGGCAGGTCAGGGTTTCGAGTTCGCTCGGGCGGCCTTCCCGCTTGAAAAAGCTGCCCGGAATCCTGCCGGCGGCATAGGCCTTTTCGGTGTAATCCACCGTCAGCGGGAAGAAATCCTGACCGGCCTTGGAGTCGGTCTTGGCCACAACCGTGGCCAGCACCACGGTGTCGTCGATGTTGACCAGCACCGCGCCGGTCGCCTGGCGTGCGATCTCGCCGGTTTCCATCGTGACCGAATGCGGACCCCATTGGAAGGTCTTTGTGACTTTCTTGAACATGCTCATGTGATGTTTCTCCTGCTCGTGTTGTGGGAGGTGTCGGCCACCTCACCGAAGCCTGGAATCAACATGGCAGAACACGATGCCATTCCAGCGAGATTCGACGCCACCGCCCGAATATCCCTGGAATGACACAGCTTCGCTCTGCCGTTGTTCCCGCGCAGGTTGGCAGCGCCAACCCGTGCTGAAACCGTGCTGTTCCGATTTCCGTGCAAACAACAAAACGCCTGAGGCAGTCATGCAACCCAGGCGCTTGTCATGGAACTGCGACTTACTTGCGCAGGCTGAGTTTGGCGATCAGTGCGGTGTAACGTTCCGCGTCCATGGACTTCAGATAGTCCAGCAGTTTGCGGCGCCGGCTCACCATGCGCAACAAGCCGCGCCGACCGTGGTGGTCCTTGGCGTGGGTCTTGAAGTGGGGGGTGAGTTCGTTGATACGGGCGGTCAGCAGTGCAACTTGCACTTCGGGGCTGCCGGTATCGCCGGGTTTGCGGGCGTTGTCGGCGACAACAGTCGCCTTGACACTGGTTGCGATCATTTCTGCATTCCTGGATGGGGGCACCTGCCGCCTGGGCATGCGCTCCGGGTTGACAACTTGCGTCAGGCGCTGGAACTGCCCCCGACGTGCGCTGGTGCATGAAGCACAGCCCGCCGAGTATAACCCGGGCCGCTGGGATCGCCAACCGGTCAGAGCGCCAACCACCCACGCAGGCGATCGACACCCGCCACCAGGCGCTGCGGATCGCGGGACGCAAAACACCAGCGCAGCCAGCATCCGGCGGGGTCGGCGTCGCTCGCGCCAAAGGCCACGCCCGGAGCCAGTCCCAGGCCCGCCTCGACCACCAGGCGCTTGGCGGTGACGAGCGAGTCGCTGGAACCGGCCAGCCGGAAAAACGCATACATGCCGCCGGGTGCCGGTGCCACCTCGATGCCAGGCAATGCTTGCAGCAAGGGCACCAGCGTGTCGCGACACGCCTTCAGGTGGGCCACGACGCGCGGCGTCACCTCGTCCGTGCGATCAAGCGCCGTAATGGCCGCTTGCTGCACGAATACCGGCGCGCACGAGGTATTGAACTCGATCAACTTACCCATGTGCGACGTCATTGCCGCCGGCATCACCAGCCAGCCCAGGCGCCATCCGGTCATCAGGAAGCTCTTGGAAAAGCTGTGCACCACGACCAGTTTGTCGTTGGGCGCGCATACATCCAAGAAGCTGGGCGCACAGGCCTGCGCTCCCTCCTCGCCCTCCTGGTAGTACAAGCGTTCATACACCTCGTCGGCCAGGATCCAGGTTCCGGTGCTGCGGCAGTGCTGGGCGATGCGCAGTTGCTCGGCGCGGGTCAGCGTCCAGCCGGTCGGGTTGTTCGGCGCATTGACGATCAGCAGCTTCGTACGTTCGGTCACCGCGCCGAGCAAGGCAGCCATGTCCAGCGTCCAGGCACCGGCGAGCGGCGAGAGCGAGACGCAATGCACCTGCGCACCCATGATCCGCGGCTGCGCGATCAGGTTCGGCCATACTGGCGTGACCGCGACCACCTCGTCTCCAGGGTCCACCAATGCCTGTACTGCCAGCATCAGCGCATTGACGCCACCCGATGTCACCGCCAGCCGGTCGCTTGCGATCGGGCCGTGCCAGGTTGCCATGTAACGCGCGATCGCCTCTCGCAACGCGGGAAGGCCCAGGTTGTGCCCATAGAACGTCTCGCCGCGCTGCAGAGACTCGATCGCGGCCTGCCGGATGAACTCCGGCGTGACCTCGTCGCTCTCGCCAAACCAGAACGGCAATACGTCGCTGCGGCCAATGCCGGCATTGGCCACTTCCCGAATACGGGACTCCTGCAAGTTGGCAACGGTCGGGCGCATGGCAGCCTCCTGCAAATGGATCGGGCAACGCTCAGGGACGCTGCATCTGGCAACGGGTCGGCAGCTCGGCGGCGGCGGCGCTCACGGTCTTGATGACGCGAAACCCGTAACCCGAGCCTTCCACGTCGAACTTCACACCGGGCGCGCCAACCCGGTCCATGACGCCCACAACCAGCGGCTGCTGAAACTGGTGGTCACTGGCGCGCATGCGGCCAGTCTGCCCCTGCAGATCGACCACCACGTTCTCGAGCGCGCGCGCCACGGCCACCACATCCAGACTGCGACCAGGTGCCGTCGATGACTGGGCCGCTGCCGTTTCGATCGCCTGCGCCAGCGCCTCGATCATCAGCTGCATGCGCATATGCACATAGTCGTCGGCCGGATCGGGATAGCGCGCGCGAAAGGCACGGTAAAACGCCTCGCTGCCGGGTGTTGGAACGTTGGGCAACCAGTCGGCCACTGCGATCACCTTGCCGATACCGGCCGAACCGATGGCAGCTGGTGCCCCCAGCGCATTGCCGTAGAACGTATAAAAGCTGCCATCGAACCCGGCATCGCGCGCCGCCTTGACCAGCAGCGTCAGATCGTTACCCCAGTTGCCGGTGATGACTGCCTGCGCACCGCTGGCCTTGATCTTGGCCGCGTAGGGCAGGAAATCCTTGACCCGTCCCAGCGGATGCAACTCGTCGCCGACGATTTGCACGTCGGCGCGCTGCAAACCGAGTTGTCGACGGACTTCACGCGACACCGCCTGACCGAAGCTGTAATCCTGCCCGATCAAATACACCTGCTTGAGCGCGGCATCGTCCTTGATCACCTCCATCAACGCGGCCACCCGCATGTCGGCATGGGCGTCGAAGCGAAAGTGCCAGAAACTGCATTGTTCGTTGGTCAGGGCCGGATCGACTGCCGAATAATTCAGAAACAACACCCGTCGCGACGGCTCGCGTCGGTTGTGCTTTTCGATCGCATCGATCAGCACCGCGGCAAGGGACGACGAATTGCCTTGCACCACGATCTGCACGCCGTCGTCGATCGCCGAGCGCAATGCCGACAGGACCTCTTCGCTCTGGCCTTTGCTGTCGTAGCGTTGCAGCCGCAGCGGGCGCGGACCGCCAGCAGCGGCCGGCAAGCGCACACCGCCGCGCTGGTTCACCCGCTCAACCGCCCACACCAGGTTGCGAAACACCGCCTCGCCGGTATTGGCGAACGGACCACTGAGGCCTTCGATCATGGCGATCCTTATCGGTGCTACCGTCGGCTGCGCCAGTGCCAGGGTCGGCACCGCCAAGACCAGACACAGCAATTTCAAGACCCAACCCCGAACAAAAAGCATATCGATATCTCACTTGAAAACCCGCCGTGCATGCACAGATGGGGAGCATGCGGCTCGCAGCGTCGCGAGCAGCGCAGTTTACTAGGAGTACCCCATGATCTTTGCCACCAGCTTTCCCCGCGCCGTGCGTCGCGTCAGCGTCATGCCAACCCGGCGCGCGATGCCCTCGATGCCAGATGCTTCCGACAACTACCAACCCCAGGATAGGGCTGTCACGGTGGAACAGGATGACACATCGACCACGTTGCGCTTCGATGTACCCGGTGTCAGCCGAGAGCAAATCACCATCGGCATCGAAGGCGATGTCGTGCGCATCGCATCGGTCGCAGGTGCTCCACGCCAATACCGGATGGCGTATCGGCTGGCGCAGGAAATTGCGGCCGACAACAGCAGCGCCAAACTGGAAAACGGCGTGTTGACCGTCAAACTGGCTAAACCGGTACTGGTCGATCGCAGCACCCGTATCGCGGTGCACTGATCTCGAGCGATTCCGGTGCAACGGCCGTTCACAGGGCCGGTACAACGCGCAGCCGGGACGGTCGATCAGCTTGCCAGCTGATCAAGGGGCCAGCGCGGCAGCACATCGAACGCGTAGGCCTCGTTGGCTTGTTGTGTCCCCGTCTGCAGACGCATGGCGCCGGCCAACGCGATCATCGCGCCGTTGTCGGTGCACAGATCGAGCTCCGGGTAGAACACCTGCACACCCGCACGGCGACAACTGGCGTCGAGCTGCGCGCGCAAGCGCCGATTGGCTCCGACACCGCCTGCCACGACCAGCCGCTGCAATCCGGTCGTTGCCAGTGCGGCAACCGACTTCTTCACCAGCACTTCGACGATCGCTGCCTCGGTCGAGGCGGCGAGATTGGCCTGCATCTCCAGTGGCAGGTCCGTGAAATCCGGCATTGTCGCTGCCACCGATGCAACCGCATGCGCTGCGACCAGCTTGCGCGCCTGCACCATGACGGCGGTCTTGAGCCCGGCAAACGAAAAATCCAGGTTGCCGCTGTGCAGCAAGGGCCGCGGCAACCGGTAGGCCTGGGCGTCGCCGGCCTGCGCCAGCCGCGACAAGGCCAGTCCACCCGGGTAGGGCAGTCCCATCAGCTTGGCCGACTTGTCGAACGCCTCACCGGCTGCATCGTCGATGGTCTCGCCCAATAGCTGGTACTGGCCGACGCCCTCGACCCGCATCAACTGGGTATGTCCGCCGGAGACCAGCAAGGCCACGAACGGAAACTGCGGCGGATCGGCGCTGAGAAACGGTGACAACAGGTGACCTTCGAGATGGTGAATCCCCAGCACCGGCTTGCCGAGCGATGCGCCCAGCGCGCAGGCCACACCGGCACCGACCAGCAGCGCCCCGGCGAGCCCCGGCCCACGGGTATAGGCCACCACATCCACATCGGTCAGGTTGCGTCCGGCGGCGGCCAACACCTGGCGCACCAGCGGAATCACTCGGCGGATATGGTCGCGGCTGGCCAGCTCCGGCACCACGCCACCATAGGCCTGGTGCATGTCGATCTGGCTGTGCAAGGCGTGTGCCAACAGTCGCGGTACCTGGGGCGGTACCAATGTCTGCACCAGTGCAACGCCGGTCTCGTCGCAGGAGGACTCGATGCCCAACACCAGCATCGGGTTCCAATCTGTCGTGGCACCAGACACTGGGGCGGAGCCCGCGATGACGGCTTTTGACGCGGCGCGTGATTGCCTGAAGTTCGGGTTGTTTTCCATCAGTCTTGCAGTTTAGAGCGTGAGGCCAAACCGCTTGCGATGCGGTTCATCGGGTGGATAAGCAAATAACTTCCGGTCATCAACCGTCCCGGACAATGCGCCCATGTCGATCGCCCATTACATCAAGGAGATCGGGCGCGGCAAGGACGGTGCCCGCGCTCTAACACGCGCGCAGGCGGCCGACCTGCTCGGCCAGGTGCTGGACGGCAGCGTGACCGACCTGGAAGTCGGTGCTTTCTGCCTGGCCATGCGCATCAAGGGGGAAACCCCTGCCGAGATGACCGGCTTCCTGGACGCCGCCCATGCGCGACTGCAACCCATCCCCGCTGGCGAGCGACCTCTGGTTGTGATCCCCAGCTACAACGGCGCACGCAAGCTGCCGTTGCTGACCCCGCTGCTGGCGCTGCTGCTGGCGCGCGAAGGCCTGCGGGTGCTGATCCACGGCGCAGCCAGCGAATCGACGCGGGTCTTCACGACAGACGTACTCGCGGCTCTGGACATCCCCGCAGCCACGTGCATCGCTCCGGTGGCTGCAGGAACAGTTGTTTTCACACCCACCGGCTTGTTATGCCCCGGCTTGCAACGCCTGCTCGACGTGCGACGCGTCGTGGGTTTGCGTAATCCGGCCCACAGCCTGGTTAAACTCATGCAACCGGGTGCCGGAACGAACCTGCTGGTGAGCAGCTACACCCATCCGGAGTACGCGCTGTCGATGGCGGCCACCTTCGAACGGATGCAGACCAACGCACTACTGCTGCGCGGAACCGAAGGCGAAGCGGTGGCCGATCCCCGGCGCCATCCGCGCATGGAACTGTTTCTGCACGGCAGGCAACAGACCCTGCAGGATGTGCAAAGCGGCTCGCTGGCGGCGCTGCCGGAACTGCCGACCCGCATCGACCGCGACAGCACTGCGTCGTACATCCGTTCCGTTCTGGCGGGCCAGAGTCCGACGCCGGAACCGATCGTGCGCCAGGTGGCGCATATCGTCCATGCCGAACAGCAATTGCGAGAAACCACACCATGAACACAGGCACCGTCACCCTGGTCGGCGCCGGACCCGGCGACCCGGATCTGCTGACAATCAAGGCCGCGCGCGCCATCGCAGAGGCGACGTTGCTGCTGGTCGACGACCTGGTCAGCGACGCGATCGTGGCGCTGGCCCGCCCCGGCGCGCGCGTGGTGCATGTCGGCAAACGCGGCGGCTGCCGTTCCACACCGCAGGCCTTCATCGACAAGCTGATGCTCTCGGCCGCACGCGACGGCGAGACCGTGGTGCGGCTCAAGGGCGGCGACCCCTTCATCTTCGGGCGTGGCGGCGAGGAAGTGGAGCAGCTGCGTGCGGCGGGCATCGCGGTCAGCGTGATCAGTGGCATCACGTCGGGCCTTGCCGCTGCGACGGCGCTCGGTGTACCACTGACGCATCGCGACCATGCTCAGGGGGTGGTCTTCATCACCGGCCATACCCAAAAGGGCCATCAGGCAACCGATTGGCACTTGATGGCACACACGGCGCACACGGCGCGACTGACGCTGGTCATCTACATGGGAATCTCGGGCGTTCGCCGTCTGCAAGAAGCGCTGCTGACCGGCTTGCCTGCCCAAACGCCGGTGGCGCTGGTGCACAACGCGAGCCTGCCGACCCAGCGCCTATGGTTAAGCCAGCTCGCGCAACTCGCGCAAACCGTCGAGGTCGAACGTGTGGCCAGCCCGACCGTCATCGTGGTGGGCAATGTCGCACAGGCAGCTGTGCTGGCGGGCACAACCGCTTCGCACACGGGTGCCCTCGCTCGCGCTTGAGCCACGCCGACAGCGCCGGGGTGCCGACCACTCAGAACGTCCAGACCGCCTCTGCCGTCGACACGCGGACATGGACAGGCTCCTAGAATGCCTCCGATGCACAGCTTCGATGTCGTCATCATCGGCGCCGGCGCCGCCGGCCTGTTCTGCGCCGGCATCGCGGGGCAGTTGGGACTCAAGGTACTGTTGGTTGACCATACCGACAAAATCGCCGAGAAGATTCGCATCTCGGGTGGCGGGCGCTGCAACTTCACCAACATGGCTACCGGCCCGGAAAATTTTCTGGGTCAGAACCCGAAGTTCTGCCGCTCGGCCCTGGCCGGCTATCGGCCCGGCGACTTCATCGACCTGCTGCGCCGGCACGACATCGGTTACCACGAGAAACACAAGGGCCAGCTGTTTTGCGATCGTTCAGCGCAAGACCTGATCGCGATGCTGCTGACAGAATGCGCTGCTGGCGGTGTCGTGCACTGGCAGAACTGCCCGATCCACACGCTGGCCACGGAAGGCGAAGGCTACCTGCTGGGCAGCGCGCAGGGCGCGATTCGCAGCCGTGCGGTGGTGGTGGCGACCGGCGGATTGTCGATACCCAAGATCGGTGCCACCGACTTCGGCTACCGGATCGCGCGTCAGTTTGCCTTGCCCGTCGTGGACACGCGACCGGCGCTGGTGCCGCTGGTGTTCGACCTGGCACACTGGGCACCGTTTGCCGAGTTGTCAGGTCTGTCGCTGCCGGTGGCCATCGAGACCGGCAGCAAGCGCGAGCGGGCGCGCTTTCGCGAAGACCTGCTGTTCACGCACCGCGGACTGAGCGGGCCGGCGGTGCTGCAGATATCGAGCTACTGGAGTCCTGGCACGCCGATCCGGATCGATCTCGCACCCGATACCCAGATGATGCAGTCCCTGGCACGCGCCAAGGGGCTGTCGCGCAAACTGTTGGCCAATGAACTGGCGGCCCTGGTGCCGACCCGGCTGGCCGACACCTGGATCGCGCAGGACCGGCGTCTGGGCCAAGACTGGCACCGCCCCATTGACCAGGCCGCCGACAAGGCACTGGCCGCGCTGGCCGCGCAGATTGCACAGTGGGAACTCACGCCCACCGGCACCGAAGGGTACGCCAAGGCCGAGGTCACGGCCGGCGGCGTCGACACGAAGGTGCTGTCCAGCCAGACCATGGAGTCGCGCCAAAGTGGCCTGTATTTCATCGGCGAAGTCGTCGACGTCACCGGCTGGCTGGGCGGCTACAACTTCCAATGGGCCTGGGCCAGCGCCCATGCCTGCGCGCAGGGTCTGGCAGAACGTCTGCAGGGGCCCAATGCAATGGCACTATAATCTGCGGCTTTGCTGGCGAGTGCCGGCCCTGTGTTCGGAGCAACAAGGGCCATGTTGGAGGCAGTTGCCAGCAGACCTCCGCCCGGGTCCGCGATCTTGCCCAGGCCTATTTTGGAACCCGAACATCAATGACCACCATCCGTGTAAAAGAAAACGAGCCGTTTGACGTGGCACTGCGCCGTTTCAAGCGCACCATCGAGAAACTGGGCCTGCTGACCGACCTGCGCGCCCGCGAGTTCTACGAAAAGCCCACCGCCGAGCGCAAGCGCAAGAAGGCCGCCGCAGTCAAGCGCAACTACAAGCGCATTCGCTCGATGCAGTTGCCCAAGAAGATGTACTGACCGGCGCTGGCCCTCCATGGGCCTGCGCCAGCAGCGCAACCCGCGCCGGGTCAACCGGGCGCGGGTTTTTGCGTTTTTGGCAAACGAGGAAATTACCATGGCACTCAAAGAGCAGATCACCGAAGACATGAAGACCGCGATGCGGGCCAAGGACACGACCCGCCTGGGCACGATCCGGTTGCTGCTGGCCGCCTGCAAGCAAAAGGAAGTTGACGAACGCGTCACGCTGGACGATGCGGCAGTGATCGGCATCATCGACAAGCTGGTCAAGCAGCGCAAGGACTCGATCGCCGCTTTCACCGGTGCAGGCCGCCAGGATCTGGCGGACAAGGAAAGCGCCGAGTTGGCGGTGCTGATCGCCTACCTGCCCCAGCGCATGCAGGCCGATGCCGTGCGCGCGGCGATCGACGGCATCGTGATCACGCTGAGCGCCGAACTCGGGCGCAAACCCGCAGCCGGCGATATGGGCCGCGTGATGGGCGTTGCCAAGTCACGCCTGGCGGGAAAGGCTGACATGGCCGACGTGTCGGCGGCAGTCAAGGCGGCGCTGGCCGGTTGATGGCCGTTTGCGCTGTCGCGTGGCAGCTAGCTACCTGCCACCTTCATCTTGCCGATCAGGATGGAGCCCACGGTCTTGGAGCCGAAGTTGTACGCGTCCGCACCCACCGCCTCGATGTCCTTGAGCATCGCCTTCATGTTGCCGGCGATCGTGATTTCGTGCACCGGATAAGCGATACGGCCGTTCTCGACCCAGAAGCCGCTGGCACCCCGTGAATAGTCACCGGTAACATAGTTCACGCCCTGCCCCATCAGCTCGGTCACGAACAGACCCCGACCCAGCTTGCGCAGCATCGCGTCGAGGTCGTCACCGGGCTGCGTCAGGCGCGAACGCAGCGTCAGGTTGTGCGAGCCACCGGCATTTCCGGTGGTGCGCATGCCCAACTTGCGTGCGGTGTAGCTACTGAGAAAATACCCCTTGACCCGCCCGGCATCCACCACCGTGCGGGCTGCGACCCGCACGCCCTCTTCGTCAAAGGGCGAACTGCCCTTGCCGCGCTTGATGAACGGGTCTTCGTCGATGTCGATGTGTTTGGGCAAGACCTGCTTGCCCAATGCATCGAGCAGAAACGAGCTCTTGCGGTACAAGGCCCCGCCGCTGATGGCCTGCACGAAAGCACCCAACAGGCCTGCCGCCAGCGGCGACTCGAACAACACCGGGCAGCTGCGGGTGGAAATCTTGCGTGCGCCAAGTCGGCTCAGTGCCCGCTGCGCGGCATACCGGCCCACGCGTGCACCGCTGGCCAGTTCGTGTGCGTCGCGCATCGAGCTGTACCAGGCATCACGCTGCATGTCGTCACCCACGGACGCAATCGGAGACACCGAGATCGCGTGCCGCGAGCTGGCGTAACCGCCCCGGAAACCATGGGTATGCGCGCTGAAAAAATGCGACTGCTGGGCCGACACGGCGGCACCTTCGCTGTTGGTGATGCGCTTGTCGGTATCGAGCGCGGCCGCCTCGCATTCCTTTGCCATCTGCGCGGCTTGCTCGCTGGTCACCGACCATGGAAAAAAAAGTTCGAGTTCGTTGGCCTGATTCGATGCGGGCGCAATATCGGTCGCGTCTGGCAAACCCGCCATCGGGTCCTCGGCGGTGAAACGCGCGATGTCATAGGCAGCCTGCACCGTCTGGCGGATCGCAGCGTTGGAAAAATCGGAGGTGTTCGCATTGCCGCGGCGCTGCCCGACGTACACCGAGATCGAGAGCGATTTGTCACGGTTGCGCTCGACGTTCTCCAGTTCGCCCTTGCGCACCGACACGCTCAGCCCACAGGCCTCCGAGGCCTCGGCAGCGGCATCGGTGGCACCCACCGTGCGCGCATGGAGCAAGGCGGTGTCCACCAGTTCTTCAAAAAACGCTTGGTGGTAGCTAAAGCCGCTGTCGGCCCGGGTCGTGGTAGGTTTTTTCATTGTGGCTCGTGCATGGGGAAGACTATGATACTTGGCTGTCAGAACATCGCCTTGCATAGCCCGCAAGGCCCTCTCCCACCCATGCCCCGCAAATTCAAAAAAGGCTACTTCGTCTCCGGTCAGTTCGTCGCCGAAGGCAGCGAGCTGGATCTTGAACTCAAACGTGAGCTCAAAGGTGGCGATGAACCCAGCCGGACCGATCGCAAGCGCGAAAGCACCGAGCTGCAAAAGCTCGGCGAAGAACTGCTGAGCTTGCGCTCGGACCTGATGGATCGCCTGGCCCTGCCCGACAAGTTGGTCGATGCCATCGATGCAGCCAAACGCATCAGCAACTTCGAAGGCAAGCGGCGCCAGATGCAGTTCATCGGCAAGTTGATGCGCCAGCTCGACCCCGAGGCCCTGGATGCGGTGCGCACGGTGCTGGGCGAGCAGCACAACGGGTCGGCCGGTGAGGCCCTGGCACTGCACCAGGTCGAGCAGTGGCGCGAGCGGCTGATCGAGGATGACGCGTCGCTGTCGGATTGGGTGCAGCAATACCCGCAATCCGACAGCCAGCAGGTCCGCGCGCTGATCCGGCAGGTGCGCCGCGATGCCAAACCGACCGCGGCAGGAGAAACCCCGCGCCACGGCAAGGCCTACCGCGAGATCTTCCAGCTGATCCGCGCGCAATTGCAAGACCCCAAGGACAACGAGGAAGCACCCGACCATGTCAGCGCCAGACCCGACATCTGAACCGGTACGTATCGGCATCGTCTCTGTCAGCGACCGTGCCTCCAGCGGCGTTTACGAAGACAAGGGCTTGCCGGCCCTGCAGGAATGGCTGGGCCGGGCACTGCGCAATCCGATCACCTTCGACGCACGGCTGATACCTGACGAACAGGAACAGATCAGCGCAGCCCTGATCGCCTTGGTCGATGCCGGTTGTTCACTGATCCTGACCACCGGTGGCACCGGACCGGCGCTGCGCGACGTGACCCCCGAAGCCACGCTGGCAGTGGCCGAAAAGGAGATGCCGGGTTTTGGCGAGCAGATGCGCCAGATCAGCCTGCGCTTCGTGCCCACCGCGATCCTGTCGCGCCAGGTCGCGGTGATTCGCGGCAACAGCCTGATCGTCAACCTGCCGGGCCAACCCAAGGCCATCGCCGAAACACTGGAAGGCCTGCGCAATGCCGATGGCACGTCGGTGGTCGGTGGCATCTTCGCCGCCGTACCGTATTGCATCGACCTGATCGGTGGCCCCTACCTTGAAACCGTGGACGCAGTCTGCAAGGCGTTCCGACCGAAGTCGGCACAGCGCCCTGCCCGCGGGGGCTGAGAGCGACAGAGAACGCGACCTATCTGCCGACCAGCCGCGAGAGTTTTTCGCCTTCGAACGTTTCCGAGCGGGCTGCATCGTCGGGCACGCAATCACCGGCCGCTCGGCCTTCGGACAAGGTGCCGATGGCCTGCCACAAGAGCGCGATCTGGTGTTCCTGCGAGGTAGCATTGTCAATCAGGCCGCGCATCGCCAGGCTCAGCGGGTCGTCGTTCTGCGTCACGCCGTAGGCGGAAAAGCCCATTTTTGACGCCGCCGCTTCGCGCCTGGCATCGGTATCGGCCTCGATGATGCGGGCCGGATTGCCAACCGCCGTGGCACCGGCTGGCACCGGTTTGGTGACCACGGCATTGGAGCCGATCTTGGCACCATCGCCGACGGTGAAGCCTCCGAGCACCTGCGCGCCAGCGCCGATGATGACATCCCGCCCGATCGTCGGATGCCGCTTGGTCCCCTTGTACAGCGATGTGCCGCCCAGCGTGACACCGTGGTAGATGGTGCAGCCGTCGCCGATCTCGGCCGTCTCGCCCACCACCACGCCCATGGCGTGGTCGAAAAACACGCGCTGGCCGATCTTCGCGCCGGGATGGATTTCGACCCCGGTCAGCCAACGCGCCATATGCGAGGTAAAGCGCCCCAGCCAGGTGAAGCCGTGATTCCAGAACCAGTGCGCCGGACGGTGCAGGATGAGCGCGTGCAGGCCCGGGTAACAGGTCAGCACTTCCCAGCGGCTGCGCGCAGCGGGATCGCGGTCGAGGATGCACTGGATGTCGGAGCGGATACGGGCAAACATGGCCCCGAGTCTAGCGTTTGATGCCAGCGGCTGCCTCGAGCATCGCTTTGGCGACACCGCGCAGGATATGGACTTCCTCCTGTGTCACATGGGCCCGGTTGAAAAGCTGATTCAACCGAGGCATCAGCTTGCGGGGCGCAGCCGGGTCCAGGTAGCCGATGGCGGTCAAGGCCTGCTCCCAATGCGCCAGCAACCCGGCCAGTTCCCGGGCGTCGGCAGCGCGCGGTGCCACCGCCGCGCTCTGCACCGGGTATCCGGCCAGGGCCTGGCGCCACTCGTAAGCAATCACCTGCACCGCCGCACCCAGATTGAGCGAGCCGAAATCGGGATGGGTCGGAATGCACAGCGCCGCATGGCAGCGATAGACATCCTCGTTGCGCATGCCGAACCGCTCCGAGCCAAACAGGAAGGCGACGCCTTGCGGTGGCGTTGCCGGCTCCGATTGGAGTGCAGCGTCCGACGCACGCAGGAACGGCATGCCGCTGGTCAGGCGCGTGAAGCAATCGCGAGGGCTCATCGTCGGCGGCCCGAAATCACGCGGGGTCATCGCGGTGGCCAGCACGTGCGTCATGCCGTCCAACGCCTCGTCCAGCGTCTGGACGATGCGTGCGCTGTTGAGCACATCGAGCGCCCCGCTGGCGCGCTGGATCGTCTCCTCGCGCCGAAGCACATTGGCCCAACGGGGAGCGACCAGCACCAGGTCGTGGAAACCCATGACCTTCATTGCCCGCGCGGTGGCACCGACGTTGCCGGCATGGCTGGTGTCGATCAGTACGAATCGGGTCTGCATGACGGCGATTGTCTCAGTGCCAGCTACCGACCTGCACGCCGGAACAGCCCCTGATTTCATGGGAAAATGCGCGCTGGCCCGCCGCCATCGCGCTGCGGATCGATGCTCCTGCCTTATACAAACCATGCCGTCCCCCAATCTCCATCCGATGGTCAATATCGCCGTCAAGGCCGCACGCGCAGCCGGTGCCATCATCAACCGCGCCGCGCTCGACGTCGAGGCCGTGCGGATCTCGCAAAAACAGGTCAATGACTTCGTCACCGAAGTCGACCATGCGAGCGAAAAGGTCATCATCGAAACTCTGCTCGGGGCTTTCCCCGGCCACGGCATCCTGGCCGAGGAATCTGGCAACGAACATGGTGCGCGCGATTCCGAGTTTGTCTGGATCATCGATCCGCTGGACGGCACCACCAACTTCATCCATGGCTTTCCGGTCTACTGCATCAGCATTGCGCTGGCAGTCAAAGGCAAGGTCGAGCATGCGGTGATCTACGACCCGACCCGCAACGACCTGTTCACCTCCACCAAAGGACGTGGTGCCTTCCTCAACGATCGGCGCTTGCGGGTGTCCAAACGCATCCGCCTCAAGGAGAGCCTGATCTCCACAGGCTTTCCGTTCCGGGCCGACGACGACTTCCCGACCTACTTGTCGATGATGGGCGACGTGATGCAGCGTACCGCCGGACTTCGCCGACCTGGCGCAGCCGCACTCGACCTGGCCTATGTGGCAGCAGGCTTTACCGAAGGTTTCTTCGAAACCGGGCTGCGACCCTGGGATGTGGCTGCAGGCTCGCTTTTGGTGACCGAGGCTGGCGGACTGATCGGCAATTTCAGCGGCGACGCCAACTTCCTGGAGCAAAAGGAATGTCTGGCCGGCAACCCCAAAATCTACGCGCAAATGGTGTCCATCCTGGGTAAGTACAGCAAATTCGCCACTGCGGGCGAGAAAGCCGAGGTCCGCAGTCGGCTGAAAATATCCGGTGCCGCCAAACCCGGCGTGCCGGCCAGCACCGCCTCATCGCCAGCGGACGATGGTCCGGCCGATCATTGACCGCCGACTTCGAGAAACCCCACCATGGCTCTGAATCCCTCCGCGCGCGACCAACTCAAGACCGTCAGCACCGCCACCTTGTGCACCGCGTTGTTCAAGCGCGGCCTGCGCAACCAGTTCATCCAGGATGTGCGCCCGCTCAACCCGAAGACGTCCACCATGGTTGGCGAAGCCTTTACGCTGCGCTACATTCCAGCGCGCGAAGACCTGAACCCGATCACCGTGTTCCAGGACCCGAAGCATCCGCAACGTGTGGCGGTGGAACAGTGCCCCGAAGGCGCGGTGATGGTGATCGACAGCCGCAAGGATGCGCGCGCCGCCTCCGCCGGTTCGATCCTGATCACCCGGCTGATGGTGCGCGGCGCCGCTGGCGTCGTGACCGACGGCGGATTTCGCGATTCTCCCGAATTGGCCGCGATGCCGTTTCCGGTCTACCACCACCGGCCGTCGGCCCCGACCAACCTGACACTGCACCAGGCCATCGAGATCAATGGGCCGATCGGCTGCGGCGACGTGGCGGTGTTTCCCGGCGACGTGATCGTCGGCGACCAGGAGGGCGTGGTCGTGATCCCTGCCCATCTGGCCGACGAGGTCGCCCATGAGGCGGTCGAAATGACAGCCTTCGAAGACTTCGTCACCGAAGAGGTGCAAAAAGGCCGGTCCATCATCGGGCTGTACCCTGCGACGCATCAGCAATCCAAAGATGACTTCGCAGCCTGGCGCAAGAGCAAGGGGCGTTGAAGCCGCTGTCGACCGGCTGATCAATCTCTTTTGAAGCACCTATGTTCACCGGGCCGTTCGACGCGAGTGAACTTTTTCGCGCTGGCGCTATCATCACCATGATGCGTCGATGCTTGTATGCCCTGCTGATCGTTCTGCTGCCCTTGCGTGCCTGGGTCGGCGACGCCATGGCGATGCAAATGGCGCTGCAAGGCAGCACAGTCCACGCGGTAGCGACTGCCCATCAACCAGACTCCAGTCCTGAACCAGAAGAGGTGGCGGGTCACGCGCACGCACACGCTGTGACATCGACCCCGGATTGCGGAGGGCATGCCAGCGGCGAAACGCCCACACCCCATGGTCAATGCCAGACCTGTACCGCGTGCCAAGCCTGCCACAACATGGTCATTCCTTTGCCGGTGGTGCAATTCGGTGGCCTCCATCGCTTAGCTTTTCAGCTAACCGCCGCAGACCAGAGCTTCGCCAGCGCCGACCGCGCGTTGGTCCGCAAGCCACCCATTTCCTGACTCTCCCAGCCTTAGTTCGTCCGCAGATCGCCTGAGCCCGGCGGCTTGCGACGTCGCCCCGTGGTCGACCAACGACCCCAATCGCTGTCCCGGAGTCAGACATGTATCCATCCATCTACTTTCTCGGCGTAATGGCGTTCCTGCCAATGGCAAGCCATGCGCAATCCCCTGCCGATCCCTCGCAACCGACGTCAGCTGTGGCGTATCGATCCGTCTTTGTGGACACACCCCAAGGGGCGGAGACCGACAGCCTGGACTGGAAGACCGCCAATCGGCAAGTTGGCCAGTTCCCGCGCGGCCATATCGACATCCTGAAGTGGGAAGCCGCGCAGGCAAAAGCCAAGGCCGAAACACCCGCCGAGCCCCCACTCCCTTCCCCGGAGCATCGCAAACCATGAACGCCCAAAGAAAAAGCCCCCGGGGGCATCACCGGACGCTCCGCCTGACTGCGACTCTGCTGTCGCTCGCTCTGCTCAGCGCCTGCGCCTCACTGGCACCCGATGGTGGGCGTGCTCAATTGCAAGACATGGTGTCTGGCACTTCTGGCCTGAAAGACGCTCGCCTTCTTGCCGCAGACCCTGGTGCCGATGCGGCCTCTGTCGCCGATTTGCTGCAAGCACCGCTTTCCGCCGCGTCGGCGGTCCGCATCGCGCTGCTCAACAATCCCGGCCTGCGCGGTTCGCTCGCCACGCTGGGAGTGAGCGATGCGTTGCGTGTCCAGGCAGGAAGGCTGCCCAACCCCCACTTCGCGATCGGCCGCTTTCGCATGGGTGACGAGGTGGAGATCGAGCGCGTCCTCAGTTTCAACCTGATCGGCCTGCTGACCTTGCCCTGGAAAGCCCAATGGCAAAACCAGCAGCATGAACTGGCCAAGCTGCAGGCGGCGCAGGACGTGATCCGACTGGCCGCCGACACGCGCAAGGCCTGGATCCTGGCGGTGTCTGCCGAGCAGAGCGCGCGCTACATGCAGGATGTCAAGGAAGCCGCCGAGGCTGGCGGCGAACTGGCGCGGCGCATGGCAAAGGTCGGCAACTGGAGCAGACTGCGTCAGGCGCGTGAGCAGGTGACGCTCAATGATGCGACGGTGCAACTTGCGCGGTCCCAGCAGGCCGCGTTCGCCGCGCGCGAGAAGTTGAACCGCTTGATGGGGCTGTGGGGCGCACAGACGAACTACCGTTTGGCTGAACGCCTGCCGGACCTGCCCAAGGATGTCGAGCAGATCGACGACGTCGAGGCGCGGGCGCTGCGCGAGCGCCTCGACGTGCGCTCTGCCATGGCCGAATCGTCTTACGTGGCAGGCCAACTGGGTTTCAACAAGGTGACGGGTTATCTGGACGGGTTGACGCTGAGCGCGACGCGCACCAGCGTGTTCGACAACGCCTCGCAGACCAAGGAGTCCAATCGCGGCGTCGAACTGGAGTTGCCACTGCCGATCTTCGACTGGGGCGGCGCGCGCAACGCACGATCCAAATCGATGTACCTGCAATCCGCCGCGCGGGTCCAGGCTGTGGCCATCCAGGCGCGCTCCGAGGCGCGAGAGGCGTATTTCGCCTACCGGACCGCCTACGACCTGGCACGCCACTACCGCGACGAGGTGGTGCCGCTGCGCAAGTTCATCGGCGATGAAGTGCTGCTGCGCTACAACGGCATGCTGGCCAGCACCTGGGACCTGCTGGCAGAAAGCCGGAACCAGGTGATGGCAGTGAACAGTGCCATCGAGGCCCAGCGCGATTTCTGGCTGGCAGAGACCGATCTGCAGACCGCATTGACCGGCACATCGCCGGGCGCGTTGAACGGTCCGTCCGCTGCTGCCGCAAGCGGCGGTGCGGGTGACGCAGCGCCTGGCCATTGAGCCAGCTACACACCAGCGCACACCAGCGCACACCAGCAACCCTACAAGAGAACACACACATGAATCGACGCTACTTTTTTGGCGGTGCCGCACTGACGGCCGTTGCCGCCGCATCGGTCAGCCGCGTGGCAATGGCCGCCCTGCCGGAACCGGTGCTGATGGACAAACCCCATACCGCCCCGCCGTTGGTGCCCAATACCGGACGGCCTTACAACCCGGTGGTCACGCTCAACGGCTGGACCATGCCCTGGCGCATGAACCAGGGCGTCAAGGAGTTCCACCTGGTGGCCGAACCGGTGGTACGCGAAATTGCACCTGGCATGAATGCCACCTTGTGGGGCTACAACGGCCAGAGCCCGGGACCCACGTTCGAAGTGGTCGAAGGTGACCGGGTGCGCATTTTTGTAACCAACAAGCTGCCAGAACACACCACCATCCACTGGCACGGGCAACGCCTGCCCAATGGCATGGATGGTGTGGGCGGCCTGAACCAGAAACAGATTCCAGTCGGAAAGACCTTCGTCTACGAGTTCATCGCGCGCCGTCCTGGCACCTTCATGTACCACCCGCATGCCGACGAGATGGTGCAGATGGCGATGGGCATGATGGGCTTCTGGGTCACCCATCCGAAGGAGAAGCATCCGCTGATCGAGGAAGTGCAGCGCGACTTCTGCTTCCTGCTCAACGCGTACGACGTTGACCCGGGCAGCACCACGCCGCAGGTTAACACCATGACCGACTTCAATTTGTGGACCTGGAACAGCCGCGCCTTCCCCGGCATCGATACGCTCAACGTGCGCCTGGGTGACCAGGTACGGATTCGTATCGGCAACCTGACGATGACGAACCACCCGATTCACCTGCACGGACATGAGTTCGTCGTCAGCGGCACCGACGGCGGCCCGACACCGACAGGCTCGCGCTGGCCCGAGGTCACGACCGACATCGCGGTCGGTCAGATGCGGCAGATCGATTTCCTGGCCGACGAGGAAGGCGACTGGGCATTTCACTGCCACAAGAGCCACCACACCATGAATCCGATGGGCCACGATGTTCCCACCATGATCGGTGTGGACCACCGTGGCTTGGTCGCCAAGATCCAGAAGCTGGTGCCCGACTACATGGTGATGGGTGAACGCGGCATGGCCGACATGGGCGAGATGCAGATGCCGCTGCCCGACCAGACGCTGCCGATGATGACTGGCACCGGGCCATATGGCCCGATCGAGATGGGTGGCATGTTCACCATGGTGAAAGTGCGCAAGGACCAGAAACCGGGCGACTACAGCGACCCGGGTTGGTACCAGCAGCCGGCGGGAACCCAGTCGTTCGAGTGGACAGGAAACCTGCCTGAGCCGGCACGCTTCAAGTCCGAGATAGCGTCGAGCGATGGGAAGGTTCCAGGCTTGCACGGTAACCCGGTCGCGCAGGTTGCCGCCCCCACCACCACCTTGACGGTGCGCAAACCGGGTGCCGGCATGCACAAAGGTCACTGAAGGCGATGACGACAGGGAACTAGCTCGTTGTTGGGCCCTCTCTCTTTGAATCCATTACCACGCGTTATTTCGAATCACCAAGGACATTCATGAAAAGAAGAACCACACTAATTGCAGCCCTCAGTCTTGCTGCGGCCGGCAGTATCAAACTCGCGCATGCAGGCCCTGGTCATGCCAAGAAGGACGGACCCACCAAGATGGAGCAAAAACCATGGGGCATTGCTGGCACCGACAAGGCTGTGACTCGTACCATTTCGGTATCGATGACCGACAACATGCGCTTCTCACCCGAAAAGATCGACGTCAAGCAAGGCGACACCTTGAAGTTTGTGCTCAAGAACGACGGCAAGGTGATGCACGAGTTTGTCATCGGCACCAAGAAAGAACTGGACGAGCACGCCGCGCTGATGGTCAAGTTCCCCAACATGGAACATGACGCGCCCTACATGGCCCACGTTGCACCCGGCAAGACCGGCACCATCATCTGGACTTTCAACAAGGTCGGCAGTTTCGACTTCGCCTGCCTGATCGCGGGCCACTACCAGGGCGGCATGGTCGGCAAGATCATGGTCGCTGCCAAGTAAATCCCGTGCGGGCAGGCGCATTGACCTGCTCGCTCGCAATCCCTTTTTAGCGATCACCCCAAGGAAACATCATGAAAACCACTCAACTCTTTGCCACCTTGCTTATGACCCTCTCCGCAACTGCAATGGCTGCCATGCCCATGGTCGACGGCGAAGTACGCAAGATCGACATCAGCGCCAAGAAGATCACGCTCAAACATGGCGAGATCAAGAACCTGGACATGCCGCCGATGACGATGGTGTTCCAGGTCAAGGACCCGGCCATGCTTGACAAAGTAAAGGTCGGCGACAAGGTGCAGTTCACCGTCGAGAGTGCCAATGGAGCCATGACGGTGCTGACGATCGAACCGATCAAAAAATAGGGCTCAACCGGAGAGGCCGCCTTGAAGCCTGCGTTGGCGATCGCCGCCCTGTTCGCTGCGCTGCTGGTCGCGGTGGTGGTGGGCCTGACGGTGTTCGTCGGAAACCCCTTCGCCACCGCACCACCCTACGCCTTGCGACCCAACGACGCGCAAACCCTTGCGCTGGGCGCACAGGTGTATGAGCGCAACTGCGCCGCCTGCCACGGCGCACAATTGCAGGGCCAGCCCAACTGGCAGCAACGGGATGCGCAAGGCCGATTGCCGGCGCCACCCCATGACGCCTCGGGCCATACCTGGCACCATGCCGACGAAGTGCTGTTCCGCATCACCAAGTTTGGCGTGGCCAAGGCCGCGGGTCTGACGTCATACGATTCCGCAATGCCGATCTATGACGGCGTGCTGACCGATCAGGAAATCGTCGCGGCCCTGTCCTGGATCAAGTCACGCTGGCCGTCCGATATTCGGGCCAAGCACGACAGCCTGAATCAGGCCACCGCGCAGCGACGTTGACCGCCACAGCAGTGGCCGCGCCAGGCCCGTGGCTCAGGGTTCGTCTATCAGTCCATGCACCCATGCGAATCGGCCTGCCACAGTTACTGGGATTCGAAATGGTTGCACTTGGTCCGCATGCGGGCTCAGCCATGGGTCAACCGGAACTCAGACGAAGTCTGATGGGTCATTCGCGAATCGGTCGGAGCATTCAGAAGAGCAGAACCAATATCGCCTGCCTTCGAACTCCTGATCGGCTGCGGCGGTTCTCTTGTTGACCTGCATCTGGCACACCGGGTCGATCGCGCCCCGAAGGTTGGAATCGGGCAGGATCACGGAGTGCAACTCAACTTCATGCGGCAGGTTCTTGAACTTTACTTTACCGAAAGGCTCGATCGTGAAGTCCGGAGTTTCCAGACGGGCCAGTGACTCGGCTACCGTTGCAGTACACAGGATTTGACCGCCGGCGGCATGACCCGCGGTACGCGCCGCCATATTGATGGTTGATCCGAAGTACCGCTTCGATCGGTACAACGCCGGACCGTGGTGCAGTCCGGTTCGCAGCGCGGGGAAATCCCATCTCCCAGCCGCCTCCCGGTACAGGTTCGAGATGGCGTCGATCGCGCTAGCGGGGTCAGGAAACACAAGGAACGCGTTGTCCCCCGCAAGTTCCTGCACCTGCCCGTGCGGGGCAACCGCCGAGCGAATCATCCGGGTGAAATCTTCCACCAGGTCAGCCGCAGCAAATTCGCCATGGGTATCAGTCAACGCTGTGTATCCGGCAATATCAACAAAGCAAAACGTCGCCGTCAGGTTGACGCCGGACTTTTGCTTCGACGCGTGGTCAATTGCATCATGTTGGGGAACCGCTCTCATTGCCTCAGACACTGGTGTCTCCTTCGTTGACGCTTAGAACCCACTGGTTGTACATGATTCGCCACGGAGAAGCAACGCGACCGGCCGTTGTGAAGTACCTGCGTACCCGATTCCGCCAATTGAGCTGTCGGCCAAGGAGATACGATAGCGAAAGCCGTGCACCCGCTTGCTGGCAGCCTGATGATCGCCGGGGACGAAGACGGCGACGCGGTCATCACGCAGGCGCCAGACCGACCAAACCAGGTGACCCAATCCGAGATGCACGCCAGCTCGAGCGATCTCCCGGTAGAAAGGCAAGCCATGGCCCATCACTCCCCGCCGTTCTCGACAAGGGAAAGCACCCACGAAGCCAGACGGCCATGTCCTACAGACCAACCCCGGTGTCAGGCAGTAAGGTGACAACGCATGCCTTGCAATCCGATTGGAGAAGTCTCATACCCAAATACGTACGCTTCGGAATGATGATCGTCACGTCGACCGTGGCCATGTTCGGACTGATGTATCTCAATACCTACGCGGTAGACCACATTTTCTTCAGTGAAACCAGGGCCTACATGGCATTGGTCATGGGGGCCATCATGGCCTTGGTCATGCTGGCGTTCATGACCAGCATGTATACCAATGGTCAGGCAAATCTTGCGATCGTCGCCGTGAGCATTGCTATATTTGCGCTTGCGCTCTGGCTGG